>Ga0180217_1000047_pt1 | contig 257039 bp, 188 predicted proteins | sample eDN3rd37CBELigOP_FD_128521 | JGI IMG/M metagenome (GOLD analysis project Ga0180217, IMG submission 128521) | Enriched Organic Plus compost microbial communities from Emeryville, California, USA - eDNA 3rd pass 37_C BE-Lig OP (version 2) (version 2) ... | reverse complement strand
GGTCGCCAACAAGCGCGCGTTCGATGAAGTCTTCATCGAATACGGACGCAGCCTCAAGCCGGACCTGATCGTCGCGCAGTGGAATCACCTCGGAGATTTTTCGCAGATCAACGGCGACGAACGCTGCCTGTTGCCGACTTCGCTCTGGGGACGCGGAGAGGATTATCTCTGGTACAGCACCGGCGGCAGTGCCTGCTTCACCGATCTTGCCGAGGGCTTCCTGGGAGACGGAACTTTACGGGCCCGCTACATCCGCGGCAGCTTCGACGACAAGCCGTTCACCCTCGGGAAGTACGAAGGAACGCGGATTCGCTCGGCGATTGCGGAGCTTGCCGCGAACGGCGGCGCTCCGATGGGCTTCTACACGCGTTTCAAAGATCCCGAAGCGTTTACCGTCATCGCCCGCTACTATCAGTTTCTGAAGCGCTACGACGACATCTACCACGCCAATCGCCCGTATGGTGAAGGAGTGCTCCTCTTCCCGAGAACGCGCGTGCATTCGGGAGATGTGGCGACGGTGGAGAAGTTCAAGGAAGTCGGCCGCAAACTGCTCGACCAGCATGTGCTCTTCGACGTCTACCCCGACGATCTCGTTTCCGCCGAAACGCTGGGCCGTTATCAAAAGAACTTCTCGGAAGCGGCTGGTGATGCCGACCTCTCTCTTCCTGCCGAATTCAGCCGGTTCGAGGCGCCGCAGACGGTGCGGATCTCCGCAAGTCGGCCCGCAACCGGAACGAGGCTGCACCTGCATTTCGTGAATTACAACCGCGAGGAGCCGGAACAGAAGCGAAGCCCGGGTCGCGGAATTGCCGACGAGAAGCCGATCGCGGCTCCCGAGATTCGCTGCGATCTCGTGCTGCCGGCGGGAGCAAAAACTGCCCGCGTCACCGTGATGTCCCCCGAAGAACCCGAACCGCATGAGTGTCCGGTCACCATCGCCGAGGGACGGGCGCGTTTCTCGATCCCCGCGTTTCTCGTGTATACCGTCGCGCAGGTGGAGTGGGACGCATCGAAATAGCCGACAGCGCCCGCGAGAAATGCAGTCTCCTGCCGACCGTGAGCCCCGACCGTGAAAATGCGCGTCGCGCCACGGGGGGCAGGTTGCCGATCCCGTCCATCGCGCATTCAAGACGTGCTCCCGGCAACCTGCCCCCAGCCACTCCACCAATGAGCGGATACACCCGTGCGGCAAAGTCTTTCCCGCGCGACGATAGTCAGGCGGTGCAGACTCACTACAATGAAGAAAGGCGGGCCATGCGAGGGAGAGCCTTTCCGCCGGTACTGCACAGACGGAGGTCGCGGGACGGTTCACTCCAGGAGCCTGTGGGAAGTCATGCGGAAACGGATTCTGGTCCTGCCCCTCTCGGCGGCAATCCTCTTCTTGCTGGTGCTCTACAAGCACAATCAGCCGCGCCAGACTCCCACGGAACTCGCCGCCCTTGCCCGGGAGTTTCCGGCACCGCTGTTTCAGCTCTTTGACCAGAGCTCGCAACTGGTGCGTCTGGAGCGTTATCTCGGACGGCACCGCCTGGCGATCATCTTCTTCGATGCTTCAAAGGGAGCGGACGGCGATCCCTTGTTGCAGCAACTTCGCGAGGAGCACGAAAAATTCACTGCCGAGGATATCCAGATCCTGGCGATCAGCCCGCTCACCCCGTATGCCAACCGGCAGGCGATCGAGCGGAGCGGGCCCTTTCCGTTTCCGCTTCTCTCCGATCCCGATTTTCGGGTCCATCGCGAATGGGGGGCCTTCAACCGCGAGCTGCGCGAGCCGCGGCCTGCGCTATTCCTCATCAACCGCGCGGGCTGCATCGCCTGGTCGGCAGTCGACGAACAGACCGGAATCGATGCCGCTGCGCTGCTGGAGCGTTTCAATGCGATTCGCTAGGAGTGTCGCCATGCCTTAATCACCGATCCGCACCGGCGCGAGTGTGCCTTCGCCGGCGGAGCCGTGCGTCACGGTCGGAGGACGCGTTTCATTTTGTCGGTCTTCCCCACCACGCGAATGCTTCCTTCGTCCGCCCCGGCACACCCCGATGTACAAGTCTCACAGTATGAAGCCTGCAGCCCAGAGCCTGATGGATGTCTGATTTGAATTCGGAATGGAACAATCCCGATCCCGATCAAGGAGTCCCCGGCAGCTGGGTCGTGATCGGGATGTTCGTGTTCGGCATCATCGCGACCGGCATTCTCTGGACGTACTCGCGGCTGCACAACGCGCCCTTCATTCCCCTGAGACGAGCGCTCGCCGAGGAGTTCTCACGGGACGCGGCGCCGCGCGTCGAAGGGGGCCGTCATCACAACGGCCCGATGACGCTCCGCGTCGTGATGAAGCTCGACTTCGATCCGCGGAGCGAAGACCCGGAAGTCGTCGCGAAGATCCACGCGATCCGCGACCGCATCATCGAGCTCGCCTGGCAACAGACCCGGTTGCAGGATTACGAGATTCTGGAAATCAAGCTGATCCAGGACGTGCCCGAAGAACTGCCGCGACGGCACGAGATCACGCTGCCGGTCGCCGAACTCGAACGCCCGGCGAACATCGAAGCGTCACCATGACTCTCGCGGCAGCTGCGCGCTTCCCGGCGGGGGCGGCTCGCTGACGTCGACGACGGGGCTGCCGATGTTCCCGGGGAGCGCGAACAGTTCCGGCGAGAGGACCGGATTGACTTCAATCTCGCTGAGCTTCAGGCTCAGCCCGAGCCGCGCCTGCGGCCAGTCGAGGCGAATCACGTGCGGCAGCACGGCTCCACTCGCCCGGTCCACCTGATGCTCCTGCAGAAACGCCCGTGCGACCAGCCGCCCTGACTGGTCATAGAGGCTGTGCTCGACCACCACTCCGCGCTGGCAATCGACGGTGGTGACGAGCTGCACCGGCCGCCCCTGAGGCGACGACCGCTGACGAACGAGATGAAAAATGTGCGGATGCCGCTGATCGCTTTCGAGAGTGAGTTCACTCGCATCCAGCGGAACGACCCCGAGCGCTTCCACGATCCAGTCGGGTTGAATCGGCAGCGGAAATCGTGCCGCATTCGGAGCATCGTGGCGGGCCGTAATCACCGCCGGCTCTCCCAGCCGGATCCAGTACCAGTAGCGCTCGTCGTTCGATCCGATATCGACTTCGTTCGCCACCAGCGACTGCGCCATCAGGCGGAAGTTACGAGTTGGCTCCACGGCGATGACCGCGGAGAGTTTCATCGCGGGCATGCCCATCGCGCCGTGCGGGGTGATGCTGACCCGCGTACACCGCCACGAAGAGATGCGCGCGGTGTTGGTATTCAGATGATCGACGATCTCTTCCACGGTCGGGCTGGGAGGCAGGGCGCATCCGCGCAGAGCCTCGGTTCCGCCTCGACGTCCCCACGCGCATCCCCCCGCCAGGGGACAAAGCAGGAGCAGAACCGCCGCAATCCGCAGATTGCCGCGAGAAAAGCCGCCGGGGGGGCATCGCCCTCGATCGCGGAAGAACTTCAAGGGGCGCTCCATTCCGCCGCGAGGTGGGCATTCAGAGTTTCCTGAAGTTCCGCGAGCTCTTCTTCGGAAAGTTGCAGATCGCGGACTTCGTACGTCCCTTCTCCCTGCGTACTCGTCAACTGCAGGAACTCGGCGTTTGCTTCCCAGCGGGAATCGTCGAGCTTCAGCCGCCGCTTCCGCAGCAGAAGGATGGCGAGAATGTAGCGCAGCTTCTCGTTGAGGGGATCAGCTTCCGCCGTGAGCTGGTCGAAGTAGCTCATGAGCGCATCGGCGTCGAAGAGCTTTCGCTTCACCTCGACGGGGGCGGGGACCACGCATTTCCACTGCGCGACCGTTCCCTCAGGGGGGGTGGTCCAGCCTTCCTCGGAGAAATCGAGCCGCACGAGATCTCCGTCGCGATCAACCAGGACGGAATGACAGACGCTGCCCGGACGAAGTTCCTGCCCCGTCGCCGCGCATGTCTTGCCGAGGGGTCGCAGATGGTACTCCATACCGACGCTCGCCTTCCCTGACTGCCGTTCCCGATCCGACCGCAGGCATTCCCGCCGCGGCTGCTTCTTCCCAGCCCAAGATCCGGGGACCGAATCGTAATCGAATCGAAAAGCCGCGACAAGAGGTTTCCCGGACTGCGCGCGAAGTTTCAAGACGCCGAGGGGGCCGCTCCCCGAGCGTACGGAAGATCGCTCACGCTTGCCGCGACCGCCGTGTTTCTCCGAAACCGCGGAAAACCGGGAACGCAACTATCCCGCCGAGAACATCCGGTCGGTCGTACCTCCGTCGTGAACGATGGGGACGCGGACCGGAGCGGCGCAGCGCGGACACCAGCCGACGAAGGCATCTTTCGCGGCGTTCGGGTAGATCCGGACGTACACGTGACAGCAGCGCAGGTGCACGCTCAGAAACGGACGTTGAAAGGCGGGCGAAGGCGGAACGGCAGACATGGCGGTCCTCCCGGTCGAACGGCAAGGCCCGCCTTGTAGCGAAAGCCGCACATTCGATCAAGAGGTGCCGCCGTGAACCGCCCCTCTCTGCCAGCGACATCGCAATGAAGCCGCGGAACCTACGCGCCGGCGAGGAACTTTTCGAGTCGGTCGAGGCCGGCTTCGAGATTGGCAAGGTTCGTCGCAAACGACAGCCGCACATAGCCGGGAGCGCCGAAAGCGTCCCCGGTGACGAGCGCCACGTGCGCTTCTTTCAAGAGGGCCGAGCAGAATTCCGTCGCGTCGTTGACAACGGCCCCGCCGCCGAGCGGGCGGCCGAAGTAGCGGCTCACATTGAAGAAGGCGTAGAAGGCGCCCCCCGGTTCAGCGAAGCTCAGGTCCGGAATCTTCCGCAGCCGATCGAGCACATACGTCCGCCGCCGGGCGAACTCCTGCCGCATCTGCTCGACGCAATCCTGCGGCCCTTCCAGCCCGGCGATGGCCGCGTACTGGCTGATGCTGCAGGGATTCGAGGTCTGCTGGCTCTGCAGGTTGTCCATCGCCTTCGTAAGCTCGACGGGGGCAATGGTCCAGCCGATCCGCCAGCCGGTCATGGCGTACGCCTTGCTGACTCCGCTGACGATGATGGTCAGGTCGCGGACTTCGGGCGAGAGCGAAGCGAAGCAGCGGAACTCGGCCCCGTCGTAGATCAGCTTCTCGTAGATTTCATCGGAAAGCACGAGCAGTTTATGCTTCGCCGCGACCGCCGCGAGCTTTTCGAGCAGCGCCACAGGGTACGCGGTTCCCGTGGGGTTGCAGGGATTGTTGAGCATCAGCAGCCGCGTCCGCGGCGTGATCGCCTGTTCGAGCTGCTCGGGCTGGAGGCAGAAACCGGACTCCTCGGTCGTGTCGATCGTGACGGGCGTTGCTCCCGCGAGTTCGACCAGGGCGCTGTAGCTCACCCAGTAAGGGGTGGGAATCAGCACTTCATCGCCGGGCCCGCAGAGCGCGGTGATGACATTATGAATGGAGTGTTTCGCGCCGTTGGAGACGAGCACCTGTTCGGGGCGGAACTCGAGGCCGTAGTCGCGGCGGTAGGCGGCACAGATCGCTTTCTTCAGTTCGGGCAGCCCGCCGGACGGGGTGTAATGCGTGTGCCCGGCCCGCATCGCCTGAATCGCCGCTTCCTGAATGTGCTCCGGCGTATTGAAGTCCGGCTCACCGAGGGTGAAGTCGTAGACGGTGACCCCCTGACTCTTGAGTGCCTTCGCCTGGGCAGCAGCGGCAATCGTCGCGGAGGGCTTCAGAGTTTGAACGGCGGGAGAGAGTTTCATGAGTTCGACAAATTCCAGAAAGTCTCCACTTCGGGTCGCAATTCCAGAAGTGAAGAAGGAGTGACACACACGTGTCTGCGGGGTTCACACGCAGGCCCGACTGCGACGACAGCCATTTCGCCAACATCCTGACAGCGGGCGGCCGACCTGCGCGACCCGGCGGAAAAACCTTCTGCTCCCGGCCGGCAGAGGCGGGTCTGAGCGTCTCCACCAGCAGGACACAGCGCCGGGCCTGCGCGCTTCCCTGGCGTTCATTCGGCTACAACCCGAAGAACTGCCGCCCCTTACGTCCGTGAGACCAGCCCGCACGCGCAGGCGGACCGGCGGCGTCGCTGGTTGCAGTGGGAAGCAAGTGCTGATTGTTCTGCCGCCGGGAGACCGCGTCAAGAGCGCAGGAGATTTTCCCGGGAAGCAGGAATTCGCCCCCCGGGCGTTTGGCGGACTTACGTCGCGAGCCCCCTTCTCGGGCGGCCAGCTTAGGGCCAGCGGAGACTCGACAACCGCTTGTATGGGCAGAATTTCCGATTGACGATGATTTCTGAAGCCGATATAAGGACAGCCACGGAGTTGTCTCAAGTGGATCAGTCTCGCGGGCCAGGATGGACCAGCGAGTTGACATTTCGCGTGTGCTCGCTTCGCTCTCTGGGTGCCGGAGCAAAGCGGACGCGACACATCAAGTGCACCCGAACCAGAGGAGCCACGGAAATGGCAACAAAGGGAACGACGAAGAAGACCGCAACGAAGACAACCAAAGCAGCTCCGAAGAAGACCGCCAAGACGGCAGCGAAGTCCCCCAAGTCCAAGGGGAGCACTGCCGCCAAGAAGGCTCCGGCGAAGAAGGCCGCCACCAAGAAGACCGCCACCCGAAAGGCTGCCAAGAGCAGCTAGTGACGCCCGGCTCCCCTGCAGGAGTCGCCACTTGCCACAACAGACAATAGGCTGGGTACCTCCGTACTCAGCCTGTTTCATTGGTGGACGCCAGAACCGATGCGGGCCCTTGAGATTCCGCCGACAGCGGTCGGAATCGGACCACCGCCGGCTCGCCCCTGATCCCCCAGCCGGCACGGCACGCCCGCTTGCCGCGAGAAGAGCCTAAAAAAGCGTGGTTTTCCGCGGAAAAACCCGATAATTCAGGGGAAAAACGGCTGTGAAGTCATTGACAATCTTCACGGACACGAGTTTACTACCTACACATTCCCCACCCTCGAACGCAGAACGCGTTCTCAATCTCTCGCACAACAGGAGGTTACGATGTCCGCAAAAGCCGCCAACTCCGCGCCGGCCAAGCCGATGAGCAAGACCGAGATCACCGCCCAGCTGGCCGAGAAGACCGGACTCTCCAAGAAGGAAGTCGGCAGCGTTTTGGAGAGCCTCGCGGGCCTCATCGAGCAGAACCTCGGCAAGAAGGGCCCCGGGGTGTTCAACCTTCCCGGCGTCGCCAAGTTCAAGGTCGTCCGCAAGCCGGCCACGAAGGCCCGCAAAGGCATCAACCCCTTCACCAAGGAAGAAGTGACCTTCAAGGCGAAGCCCGCCCGCAACGTCGTGAAGATCCAGGCTCTCAAGGCCCTCAAAGACTCGGTCTAGAGCACCACGCCATCCTGCTGTGCGGGAGTGATGCGAATCACCAGGCACCCGTTGCGAACGCCCGATCGTCGCGACTGGTGCCTTGTTTTCGTTTCAGCCCCGCCTTCCGACTTTCCGCAGCACTTCTTCGCGCCCCCCCACATCCGCCGCCCCGCCCCACAGTCAGCAGCAACAGCAGGACTGGAGGCCGCGAGAGTATCCGCACGCACGTCGCACATCTGGAAATAAGCCCCGAAGGCGACAGCGTGCCGCCCGGGCGAGACGCGGGCGACAGAAAGCCTTCCCGCCCCGGCGCAAGTGGACAGACCGCCTGCGGCACCCCACTCGCAACAACTTCGCGGATGCCCTTCCAGCATCGGAGCAGACCGGCATCGGAGCGGCATCCTCAGCCCTGCCCCGGCTGGTCCACACTCAGGCCGTGCGCCCGGCGGTCAAACCCGCTTGCAGGGCGACCAGCACCAGCGGGACACAGCACTACCCTGCGTGCCCCGGCGTTCTCCACGTCCAGCTCTTCACATTGCCGGACAGAGATCGCCAGCGATCATCGGCACGCGGCCGTCATGCCTGAGAAACAAGTGACTTCACGCTCCAGGAGCGCGGCCAGCGGCCCCGAGCGAGAACCCCCGCGCTGACAGCGCAGCCCCAAGCGCTGCCGCCAGGAAACCGGACCGACCACATCACCCCCGGAACAGGAGTGCCGTCGAGGCCACGACTGCATCAAACCACGCCAGAAGCGTCAGGCTTTCAGCGGCTTGTGACAGGTCTTGCAACGAACGGCGGTGCCAACGAGCTTGCCGCACTTGGGGCAGCGCTTCTTCCGGATGGCGATCTTTCGACTGGTACGCGGACGAAGAACCATGACCACAAAACCCTTCGACTGAATGGAAAAAACAGCTGGCGAGCAGCGAATCGCGGGAGCGAACCGTATCAGCAGAATCGCCTCGCCCGACCAATCAGGCGCGGCGAAGCGAGGTCTCGCAACCTGTCGCTGTCACCCTGTTGAAGATTGCAGGGCAACGAAGACCCGGAGCGCAGCGGCAGTGGCCGCGCGCAAGGCGTCCATTTAATCGAGCGGAACCGATTCCGGCAAGAGCGACGGAGGAAATTCTTCCCCCGGTTTCCGGTCTGCTGTCCGTTGTGAACGGCACAATGTTCACAAAACGCACCGTCAAATCGCCCCGAGCTGCACAAACACTACATCCGGCGGGCACGCCGCAGTTTCGCTGCATTCTCGAAACAGACATCTTGACCGAATTCTAAGCAGCATCTAGAATTGCATTCAAGTAGAGACGGGAGAACCGATATCGACCGAGGCAGCCGCAGTAGGTTCCGCGAGGTAGCGGTGCCCCACGACGTTCCCCAGGCCGACTGAACACAACAGACGGTCAGCTCCCCCTCTTCGGGAAAAGGGCGAATTATGCTGGTCTTGTCACGCAAGAAGAATGAAAGCATTGTGATCGACGACAATATCGTCATCACTGTGGTCGAGATCCGTGGCGACAAGGTACGGTTGGGAATTCAGGCTCCTCGGGAAGTTCCGGTGCATCGCAGCGAAGTGCATGCTGCCATTCACACAGAGCAGCAGGCCGAGGATAGCCCTCCCAAGACCACGCCGACGAATTCGTAAGTCGATCCGCCCGCAGCACCTCACGAGCCCGGCTCGTGGGTCGGGCCGGTTCGTTTCGGCTTTTGACTGGCTTTTGCTGCTTCGTTCCTTCCCGCCATTCGTACTCCCCCAGCGATTCCCGCCTCGCTGCCGCATTTCGGCATTGCCCCCGCCTATCGGGCCTCGACGAATATTTGAGAGAGAGGCCGCCGGGTGACTTGACCTTCGCGGCTGACTTGGCTATTCTATGAGCACATTCGACGGCCCCATCGTCTAACCAGGTTAGGACACAGGGTTTTCATCCCTGCAATAGGGGTTCAAATCCCCTTGGGGTCACTTAAGCCGCCTTCGGGCGGCTTTTTTCATGCGCCCCCCACTCCGGTCTGGCGGCCACATCCTCGCCCCCCCTTCCCTGCGGTACCCGGCACTGCTGCCGCGGACTTTTACCCGGTGAAGCGCGGGAAGGAAGGCAGTTCCACTTCCCCAACCGCTGCAAACACCGGCTGGCGTGGCAATCCGAAGAACTTCCGGGAAAAACGTATACTTCCCTCAGCAGGCCTGCTAAATTGAACAAACTGGCGAGACCTCGCCAGATTTTTCGAGAGACGCGCGCCTGTTGCGTCGGTGGAGACAAGCACAGCCATTCGATGCCACCGGAGGAGGAGGGCATGCGAGGGAGCCGAGGCCGGAGGCACGCCTTCCAGATCATTGGGGCCACGATCGCGACTCTCCTGCTGGGGTCGGTGTTTCCGATCTGGGCGGATCCCCCTCACGACCTGTCGCAGTACTTCGGTTTCCGCAGTCTGGAAATCATCAAGCTGCAGCAGCGATCGGGGAACCTGCTCGCCGTCGACCTGACGCACGATGGTCTGCTCGACCTCGTGGCGGTGGACAACAGCAACAGCCGCATCGACCTCCTGCAACAGCTGCAGCCGGTCCCCTCTCCGGACCGCTCCCCCCTGTCAGTGAACGGAGTGCCGGACACGGGTCGCTTCCAGCACCACAAGATCTCGCTCGACAAGGCGGTCGCCGCACTCTCCACCGGCGATTTCAACGGAGACGGCCGGACCGATCTCGTCTACCTGGGAGTTCCCGACCGGCTGATTGTCCGCTTCCAGCCCGAGGCCGGAGAGTGGACGGAGCGGGAGACCTTCCGGCTTCCCGATGTCCAGGTCTCGCGCGGAGCCATCGCCGCCGGAGATCTGAACGGCGATCAGCGCGACGACATCATCGTGCTCGGCAAGCAGTCGACCTACATCCTTTATCAGGGAGCCGACGGCAAGTTCGCGCCTCCGGTCCGGCTGATGAACACCTCCGACAAGCTCAGCGGAGCACACATCGGCGACCTGGACGGGGATGACCGGAACGATCTCTGCTACCTCGCTGACGAAGAAGGGACGAAGCTCCTCTGCTTCCGCCAGCAGGGAAGCGATGGCCGGCTCGGGCCCGAAATCCGCTTCGAGCTGGGCCGGCCCCGCGCCACCACGCTGCGAAACATCGACGGTCGGCCCGGTCTGGAAATTCTGACGATCGACTCGCAGACGGGACGCCTGCGGATCCAGCAGATTGGCGCCCCCCGTCCCGCCGCCGACGGAATCCCCAGTCGTATCGTGCAGTTCGGCTTCGGACAGCAGGGAGTTGGGCGCGACCGCGATCTCGCCACCGGCGACGTCAACGGCGACGGTCTTGTCGACATCGTCGTCACCGATCCGGAAGCCGCGCAGATGATCGTCTTCCTGCAGACTCCCAAGCTCGGGCTGGATCTGGGAACGACCTTCCCGGGACTCGTCGGCACCACCCAGGTGCGGATCGGCGATCTGGACGGCGACGGGCAGGCGGAAGTCATCGTCCACAGCCCCCGGGAGAAGATCGTCGGCGTCAGTCGCATGCAGGACGGCCGACTCACGTTTCCACAGCCGGTCCCCACCGACAGGGAACCGGTCGCCATCGAACTGGCCGATCTCGACGAAGACGGGCACCCCGAAATCGTCTACATCGGCAAGGAGCGAACGGGAACGGAAACCCGGTACCAGCTTCGCGCGTTGAAACTCGCGTCCGCCGCGGCGAATGACTTCACCTGGAAACCCTTCGTCTTCCCCGCTGATGAAGCGGGTGAGACAGCCCCGAAACGTGAAGGCAGGCAGTCCTTCGCGCTGACGCTGCGCAGTGATCCCGAACGGCTGGCGAGCCTCGATGCGAATCGCGACGGCCGCCCGGACTTTCTGATCTTCCAGGGGCTCGATCGGCCTCCGCTCTTTCTGCGATCCGACAAGTCCGGAGACCTGATCCCGGTGACGGGCGAAGGCGGCATTACGCTCGGGAACGTCTCGCCGGGAGCCGTCTTCCTCGGCCAGCTCGAAGAGCCGGCGATTCTGGTCGCCCAGAACAACTTCGCGCGCAACCTGCGACTGAACGAACGCGACCAGTGGCAAGTCGTCGATCAGTACAACGCCGCTGAAAGTGCCGCGAGAATCGCGGGCACGGCCATCATCGATCTCGACGGCCAGCCCGGCAACGAGATCGTGCTCGTCGACCTCGGAGTGAACAAGCTCCGCATCCTGCGGGAGCAGGACGGGATGTACCGCCCCTGGAAGGAAGTCGACATCGGCTCATTCCCCTACAAGTCGGCCCACGTCGCCGATCTCAACGGAGACGGCCGCAACGACCTGCTGCTGTTCGGCATGGGCAAGCTCGGCGTCCTCTCCGCGGGGCAGAACGACCTTCAACTGGTCGAACTGGGAACCTACGAGTCGCATCTCGAGAAGATCCACTTCGCCGATGTGATCGGCGGCGATCTCAATCAGGACGGCCGCGTCGATGTGGCCCTGATCGATACCCGCTCGCAGTTTGTCGAGATCCTCGACTACACGCCCGAGGTGGGACTCCGCTCGGCCCTGCACTTCCGCGTGTTCGAATCGAAGGGACTGGCCGGGGCGGACGACATCGGTTCCGAACCGCGCGAATCGATCATTGCCGACGTCACCGGGGATGGCCGCGCGGACCTGATCCTCCTCGCCCACGACCGGGTGCTCGTCTATCCGCAGGACAGCGGCGAGTAAAGATCCGTGGAGCGCCAAACGGAAAAGCTCTCGCGCCTGAGCGGATGCCTGCGGCATTGTGCTTCCCGGCAGGTACGGGAGGACTGCCCGAAATCAGACGTGTGGCTGCAGCTGCCCCGAGAGCACAACACGCGACGCACCAGAGGAAAGGCAGGAGACCACGCCGCGCATCATGAGATGCCTGACACTCCTCCCTTTCGCGGAAGTCCTACTCGTGCCCATTGCAGAGCGCTCACCCGGGGCGAGGCTCTCGCGTCCTACCCAACTTTCTGGCCGCTGTAGATTCCCTGCATGATCCAGCGGTCGATGTCGAGGAGCATCGAACGCACGATGCGGTGGCCGGTGTCATAGACGCGGGTGCAGACCCGCATTCCGGCGGCGTGCAGCAGTCGCCCGATGTGCGCGGTCTCCGCCACGCTCACGGTGCGATCGTTGCTGCCGACTCCCAGCAGGACTCGTTTGCCGCGAAGGTCGCGATAGCGGCGGAGCAGGTGCGGATTGGTCGGGAAACGGGAGCCGAGCGTGGCGACGCCGGCGAACCATTCCGGCCGACAGAGCCCCAGCCGCAGGGCGAGTGTTCCGCCCGCACCGAAACCAGCCAGCACAATCCGCTCGCTGTGAATGTTGTATTCGCTGCGCAGCTGGCGCACCTGGGCGGCGACCTGCTTCTCCCATTCGATCAGATCGACGTCGGCGGCGGTCCCTCCCGAGGGGACATCCGCGCGGACAGCAAGACCGAAGTAGTTGCGGTTGCTGATGACGGGCATCACATGCTGAAGCTGGTGCACGCTCGCGTCAGCACTCTGCACCCAGACCACGAGCGGATAGGCATAGTTCGGCTCGTAGTACTCGGGGATGTAGACGGAAGGAACCGCGACCGGGGCGAGCGCGGAAATGGCCTCAGGAGCGGCAGGAGCCGTCAGCAGCGACGGTTGCTGCGCCCGCTCGGCCCATTGGGGAGACAGCCCTTGCAGGCCCGGCTGAGTCTGTTGCGTGAAGCGCGCCGTCATCGTGGGGCATCTCCTTCCTGACTGGCCACGCGAAAAATCGCTGGCGGGCCAGAAGTGTGATCGCTCAATTCGAAACCAAAGTCATTCCCGGCAACTTCGGCCATCGGAAACAGCTTCCCGGGGCACGCCGTCGCCTTCACGTCCCGATGACCGATAATGTTGTTGCTCGAAATCCCGTACGCCGCCTTCAGCGTCCTGACCAGCCGTTTGACCGCCTGGATCTGGGCGGAACTCGGCGGCTTCTCTTCAAAGTTGCCGACGAGCACGATCCCGATTCCCACGTTGTTGTACGCCGGGTCTCCGGCCCCCGCGTGGGCGCCATGCATCTGCTGTCGCCAGCGGAAGGTCGGCTCAATCTCGCCGTCCGGCATTCCGTTGCCGTTGCCGATGACAAAGTGATATCCAATTCCCAGCCAGGGGCGGCCGGACTTATCTTTCCGCTGCTGATGCGCCTGGTGAATGCTTTCCACACTCCCCCGCTGGGAGGCCGTGTGATGCAGGACGATATATTTCCACTCCCGCTCCTTGACCGTGGGCTTCCACGGATTCGACGGAGTCGGAATCTTTAACAGCGGGCTCGGAGTCGAAGGTGTTATCCGTGACGTTGCCGGCGGAGCGACCGAAGGCGCGGGAGCCGGCACCGAAGCCGGCGGAGGCAAAACCGCTGACCGGGCACATCCACACAGCCATGCCGCCGGCAGCAGCAATGCCAGGTACCGAGAGCGTCGCGCCGTCGGAAACAACTCCCGCCTCCTTGCGTGGATTCCTGGCAAATGTTCCAGGTTTTCCATTCATCCCGGAATACCAACACCTGGAACACTGTGGGTGGAATGTACTGGCGATCAAAAAATGTGTCAACAACGGCCTTCCGGGCACGCTGGTGCGCGTCTGGTGTGGCCTTCTCGCGGGAGGCCGTTTGTGCGAAGAGGAACCGCTCGTAGCGGTCATTCCATGCTTCCAGAGGACCATTTAAACCACCCAGCTGCCACACCCTGCGCATTCTTTGCGTCAGACCCTTTTTCAAGAAAATTCAAGTGGCTTTGGAGGAGCGGATGAAAAATGCCCCTTCCTGACTCCACCCGCCCCCCTCATCCCCCTGCCTCGCGCAGCCAGCCCGCTCTGTGACCTCTCTCCCGGCTCTGGAAATCCTGCCGGGAGGCTCCTGTCGGTCGCCCCACAATCGGCCCGGAACTGCCTCCGGAGGGGATCACCCCGCGCAGGAAATGGACCTGACCTCCTGCGCCTCTCGACTCCCGGAAAGGCGGGTGAGCCACAGTTGCCGACCTCTGCGGAACTCGCTACAACGGGGAAAAATCCACGCGCTCCGGTCCGCTGCGCGTAATCCGTGATTCATCTGCTGAGGAGAGTTGTTGCGATGGCTGCCCCGATTCGCGTTGCGGTAACCGGCTCGGCCGGACAGATTGGCTACGCCATGATCTTCCGCCTGGCATCGGGAGAGATCTTCGGCCCCGACCAGCCCGTGATCCTGCACCTGATTGAAGTGCCCCCCGTCATGCCCGCCCTCGACGGCGTGCACATGGAGCTTGACGACTGCGCCTTCCCCACCCTGCACGGCGTCGTCAAGGCCGACAGCGATCACCTGGAAGACGGATTCCGCGACGTGAACTTCGTCATCTGCGTCGGCAGCGTTCCCCGCAAGGCGGGAATGGAACGCGGCGACCTGATCCGCGTGAACGGCCCGATCTTCACCAGCACCGGCAAGGCCATCCAGGCCGCCGCCGCGGACGATGTGCGGGTGCTCGTCGTCGGCAACCCCTGCAATACCAACTGCCTGATCGCCATGCGAAATGCCCCCGAGGTTCCCCGCGATCGCTGGTACGCGATGACGATGCTCGACCAGAACCGCGCCACCACGCAGCTCGCGCAGAAGGCGGGTGTTCCCACGGCGGCAGTCTCGAATGTCGCCATCTGGGGGAATCACAGCGCCACCCAGTTCCCCGACTTCTATCACGCGAAGATCAACGGGAAGCCGGCCCCCGAGGTGATCGGAGACGAGCACTGGCTCCAGAACGACTTCATCACCACCGTGCAACAGCGCGGAGCCGCCGTGATCAAGGCCCGCGGCGCTTCGAGCGCAGCGTCGGCGGCGAATGCGGCTCTCGATACGGTGAAGAACATCGTGCGTCCCACCCCGGCCGGAAACTGGTTCAGCGCCGCCGTGTACAGCGACGGCAGCTACGGCATCGATGAAGGATTGATCTGCGGCTTCCCGGTGACCAGCGACGGGAAGACCTGCAAGATCGTCCAGGGACTCGAACACAACAGCTTCGCCCGCGAGAAGATTGAGGTGACTGTCGCCGAACTTCGCACGGAGCGGGATACGGTTGCCGACTTGCTCGGCTAATTGAGGTCCGTGCGCTCGCCGTGAGCGCCCGGCCCCTGGAACTGCGAATGACGACAGAGACCGCTTGGCGGAAGCAGCCGGTAGCAGTCCTGGTCAGCGGCGGCCTGGATAGCGCCATCCTTGTCGGGGAACTCGCGCAATCCAGCCCCCGCGTCCATCCGGTATACGTTCACTTCGGGCTCGTCTGGGAGTTGGCCGAGGAACAGCGGCTCAGGAAGTTCCTCGCCGCTCTCGCCGCTCCCAACGTGGCGCCGCTGAAAGTCTTCCACAGCCCTCTGGATGCAGTCTACGGCCGCCACTGGAGTACGACCGGCCGCGACACGCCGGGATACGACACCGCGGACGAAGCGGTCTTTCTGCCGGGCCGCAACCTGCTGCTCTGCACGCAGGCCGGCGTGTGGTGTCACCTGCAGCAGATTCCGGTGCTGGCACTGGGAATCCTCGCCGGGAATCCGTTTCCCGACAGCACTGCCGAATATTTCCGCGATCTCGCCGGAGTCATCAACACCGCCGTCGGCAGCCAGTTGCAGATCGTCTGCCCCTACCAGCAGCTGAACAAGGTGCAGGTTCTCCGCCGCGGCGGCGGCTTCCCCCTCGCCGAGACCATGTCCTGCATGCATCCCGAGCAGGATCTGCACTGCGGACGCTGCAACAAATGCGCGGAGAGGCAGCGGGCTTTCCGCGCCGCGGAGATCCCCGACCCGACGCGCTATGCGACGGATCCGACGCCTTAATGCCGCTCGACCAGTGCCGCGGTTGTTTCGAAAAATCGTGCCGCGGTCGCAATCAATGGCGGAATGATCAAGCTCCCGCCGAGTCGCCGAAGAGGTTCCCTCTGCGAACTCCCTTCTCGCAGCGCGACCGAGCGCGTCCCCTAAAGCCTGAAGTCTAGAGCCTAAAGCCTACCCCCATGCCTTCCCTTCATCCTCCGGGCACCACCGAGCCGACAACCGCCCTGCGCGACGCGGACCGCGCCCACGTCTGGCACCCCTTCACCGCCATGCAGGAGTATTGCCGGGAAGAAGTGCCGATCATTGCGGCCGCCGAGGGATTCCACCTGATCGACACCGAGGGACGGCGCTACCTCGACGGCACCTCATCGCTGTGGTGCAACGTCCACGGCCATCGCGTCCCCGAACTCGATGACGCCCTGCGTTCCCAGATCGATCGGGTCGCCCACAGCACCCTGCTGGGGCTGGCGAACGTCCCCTCGATCGAACTCGCGCGTGAATTGGTGGCGCAAGCGCCGGCGGGACTTTCGCGCGTCTTCTATTCCGACAGCGGCGCCACCGCCGTCGAAGCCGCACTGAAACTCGCCTACCAGTATCACCGGCAGCGCGGCGACGGCCCGCACGAACGCAACCTCTTCGTCAGCCTGAGCGGCGCCTACCACGGCGACACGATCGGCTCGGTGAGCCTGGGCGGAGTTGAGCTGTATCACAAGACATTCGGCAGCCTGCTCTTCAAGACGCTGAAAGTCCCTGCTCCGGTGACTTATCGCGTTCCCGCCGGGCATACGGCGGAGTCGTACCTCGCGTGGTGTGACGCGGAGCTGGAACGGGTGCTCCGCGAGAATCATGAACAGATCGCCGCATTCGTGATTGAACCGCGCGTGCAGGCCGCCGCGGGAATGCTCGTGCATCCGCCGGGTTATCTCCGCCGCGTGCGCGAACTGACGGAGCGCTATGGAATCCTGCTGGTTGCGGACGAAGTTGCCGTCGGGTTTGGTCGCACCGGAACGCTCTTCGCCTGCGAGCAGGAGCAGGTCACTCCCGACTTGATGTGCCTCGCGAAAGGGCTGACCGGAGGTTATCTGCCGCTGGCCGCGACGCTGGCGACCGAGCAGATTTACGAAGCCTTCCTCGGGGACTGGTCGCAGGGGCGCACGTTCTTTCACGGCCACACGTACACGGGCAATCCGCTGGGATGCGCCGTCGCTCTCGCTTCGTTGCGGCGGTTCGAAACGCACCGCGTGCTGGAAAACGCGCAGCAGAACGCCGGGTTACTTCGCGAGCGGCTGCAACCGTTGCTGGCCCTGCCGCACACCGGAGAGATTCGTCAGTGCGGGTTGATGGTGGGGATTGAGCTGGTCCAGGATCGGGAGACGCGCGAGCCGTTTCCGGCCGCCTGGCGAGTCGGACATCAGGTGACGCTCGCCGCCCGCCGTCGGGGTGCGATCATTCGCCCGCTGCGAGACATCGTGGTGCTGATGCCTCCCCCGGCCATGCCGGCCGCGCTGCTGGACGAACTCTGCGACATCGCCATCGCCGCGATCGAGGAAGTGCAGTCGCAGGTCGCGGGGGCATAGTCGATCCACACACGGAGAGGAATCTCCGTGCCCCTGAAGAAAAGGACGACGTGTGACAGGTCAGGAGGGTTGTTCCTGCTCCTCTTCCTTCTCTTCACCTTCTTCTTTTTCTTCTTCTTCGCGGTGTTCCTCGGCAAGCTCTTGGAGCACCTCGTGGAGATCGACCGCCTGAATGTTCTGCAGCGCCTCTCCCGGTTCATGCGTGGACATGCGGACCCGTGCGAGACTGGAGCGCCGCACGCGCGTTTCGTGAGCCGCGAACCACCAGACGGCAATTCCGAGAACGGTCCCGATCAGCGCCAGTCCCCCCAGCAGGTAGGGGATGAAGTGCGGATCGGTCTGCGGCTTCGCCGGTGCGGGAATCCAGCGGAGCCGCTTCCCCAGGAGCATGGGGGCGGCGTAAAGCCCCCCCACCGATTCGTACTGGTACACCTTGAAGAAATAGCCCGTCAGGCGGATCCGTTCGTCAATCGATTCCCCCTGGGGAATTCCTTCGGGAATTGAGGTGCAGCGCAGGACGAACGGATTCTTGCCCGAATCGCGGGTGAAGAACCACGCCTCGTAGATCCGCTCGATGCCGTGGGGATTCTCGGGGACGGTGAAGCTCGTCAGCCGCTTCAGGACCGCATCTTCAAAGGTGATCAGCCGGCCGCGATATCGTTCGGGGTCGGCGAACAGCTGGCTGTAGCTCACGTTATTCAGCGCTTTCCGCTCCATCACATCCGGCCGCAGGTTGCGCGCCTTGGCGAGGATCGTCAGGGCGGCCTCCCATTCGGCGCGGAAGAAGCCGAGCGTGTCATCACGGGCGGCAGCCACGAGGGCGGGATCAAGCGTCGTTTCGTCCGCCGGCACCGTCGCCCCTCCCGCGGGCGGGAGCGTCATGCCCACCGGTCCTTCGGCCTCCGCGACGGGAGATTCCGCGCCCGTGTCCTCATCCTCTCCCTTCCGGGCAGTCGCCGCCGCATCACCGGCAGGCCGCACGCGATCCATGGGGGTGCGAAAGCCCCCCGGGGGAAGCTCGTCCTCTTCGTCGCGGAGAACGCGTCGCGGGCCCGCCACTTCCTCTTTCCCGGCGGGAGCCTCCGGCTCGACCTGTTCCCCGGTGAGCCAGACCCAGTTGGCCGAATCGGCAGCGAAGTTGATGAGGATGACCACCAGCACCAGGAGCCCGAGCAGCCCCATCATTCGCCGACGGTCCCGAGCGTTCCAGAGAGTCGGCGGCGGCGAATGCTTGAAACGCATGGAGTCAAACCATTCCGATTGCAAAGTAGGAAGAGGAACAGCCTGTGGTTCCGCGCCCTCCAGGAAATTCAACAGGGCGGGTGCGGGGCCACACGGTTATCTCGCACGTACACGATTCTGATGCTTCGCAGGTACATTGTTAATTCTATGGCTCCCGGCGGCGGCTCTCAATACGCCGTGCAGCGCATCCCGATGAGGCCACTGATCGCCGAAAATGTCGTGTTCATCCGCATCGGGCAGTCTCCGTTAAGAATTGCGTCCAACAGGGGCATCGGTGACTCTCCCAATGCGGCGAGGCGGGCGGCCCTTTTCCATTACAGGGTCGATGGTTAAGCCCGCCGGGGGTGTGTGCCGCAACGCGGCGATTTCGACACTCCCTCCTTGCGGATCGTCAAGGGGAGGGCTATTCTGAAATGAGATCGCCGCAATCTGCAAAACCACTCCTGCCTCACCTTCTCTGGGGGCAGTTCGTTCGACGAGTGGCCTGTTCCGGAACCAGTAGGGTCAGGATCCGCCCCCCCCTCTCGTGATGCATCGTGACGGAAGAGACTTCATGAAAGCGCGCTGGTTGCTTCCCCTGCTGTCGGTTCTGGTTCTGATGGCTGCTCCCCCCGCTTCGGCGGTGGAACCCTACCAGGAATTTGTGGAAGGGTTGCGGGAGCGTCAGTTTTACGACACGGCTCTCGATTATCTCGAGTGGGCCGAAAGTCGCACGGATGTTCCTCCCGAAGTGCGGGCGGTCATTCCTTACGAGAAGGCCGCCACCCTCCTCCAGGCCGCCAAGGTTCAACGAAACCCCGAAACGGCGAACGAGTACCTCGATCGCGCGCGGGCCTTCCTCGAACAGTTCCTGAAGAACAGCCCCGAGCACGAGCTGGCCGGCCAGGCCAACACCGAACTCGCCCAGGTGCTGATCGGCAAGGGCAAGGTCGCCGTCATCCAGTCGCGTGCCCCCAGCAACGAAGGAAAGAAGGCCGACTTCCAGAAGGAAGCCCGCGGCTACTTCACCCAGGCCCGCAAGGTGTTTCAGGCGGCACACGACCAGCACCTCGCCAACTGGAAGAAATTCCCGACGTTCATCGACAAGGCGAAAGAACCGAAGCAGTTCGAAGCCCGCGGCCAGGCCGAGCTCGATTACATCCAGGCGCAGCTGAACCTGGCCCTCGTGACCTACGAAGAGGCGCAGACATACGACAACGACAGCGCTGAGCGTCAGAAGGTCCTGACCGACGCGGCGACTCAATTCGAAGAGATGTACAAGAAGTACCGTACCCAGGTCGCCGGGTTGTATGCCCGCATGTGGCAGGGGAAGTGCTTCGAAGAGCAGCGTGACCTGCGGAAGGCAATGGGGCTTTACAACGAGCTCCTGAGCCATCCCGGCGACTCCCCCACGATGCAGAAGCTCCAGGATCAGGTCCGCCTGTTCCGCCTGATCAGCCTGAACACTCCGGAAATGCACGACCACCAGCTGGTCATCCAGGAGGCCCAGGAATGGCTGGCGCGGAACAAGGCCAAGGCAAACACCCGCATCGGCATTGGTATCCGCTGGGAACTGGCCCGGGCCTTCGAAGAACTCGCGAATCGTCGCGAGACACCCGACTCCGAGAAAACCCGCCTCCGTCAGCAGGCGCTGAGCTCGGCCCGTGAAATCAGCCGCAAACCGGGCGAATACCGCGACCCGGCGCAGACGATGATTTCCCGCCTGCTGGTCGATCTGCAGCTGGAAGAAGGCGATCCGACCGATTTCGTGACCGCGTTCGGCAAGAGCCGGCAGCTCATCACCGACCAGCTGACGCAACTCCGCGACGCCGTCAGCGCCGCCACGAACAAAGAGGAGAAGGCGAAGGCCGAAGCTGATCTGCGGGTGCACCTGCTCGAATCGGCCCGCATTCTGCAGCTGGCGATCTCGCTCGCCGACAGCTCCACCGAAGCGAAGGATCTGAACCGCGTTCGTTACTGGCTCGCGTACGTGAACCTGCTGCTCGACCGCCCCTACGACGCGGCGATCCTGGCTGAGTTCGTGGCCCGCCGCTATGCAAAGGATGAAGACAACGGCGCGATTCCGCTCGACTCGGCCTACCTCGCGATGGCCGCCTATGCCCAGGCCTACAACGCCAAATCGAACACCGACAAGACGCTCGACATCGAGCGAATGATCGGCATCGCGAACTTCGTTACGCAGACCTGGCCGCAGAGCAGCCGCGCCATCGACGCGCAGATGATGCTCGGCGATATGTACTCGCGGATCCAGAAGCCGGTCGAAGCCGCCCAGTGGTACGACAAGATTCCGCCGACCGCGACCGACCGTTACCTCGACGCGCAGCTTGCCGCCGGCCAGGCTTACTGGGCCGCCTATCTCGCGGCCGGCCAGCAGTCGGATGAAGAGCGCCCTGAGCAGCAGCAACTGGAGCAGTATCAGAAGCTGGCGCAGGACAAGCTCAAGAAGGGAATTGCCGAGCTCGAATCGAAGCTTGCCGAAGGAGAGAAGCTTCCCGAGAAGCTGATCTTCGCGAAGCTCACCTTCGCCCAGATGGCCAACGGAAGCGGACAGTACAAGGAAGCGATTGCCCTCCTGGAAACCGGTCCGCGGCCGATCATTCCCGAAACCACCGTCGCCGCCGGGGCGCCCCGTCCGGAACGTGGCCCCCAGGCCAAGGCATTCGCCAGCGAGGCGTATCGGCAGCTGCTGCGGGCCTACATCGGTATTCAGGACCTCGAAGCCGCCAAGCGGACCATGACCCAACTGGAAGGCCTCGATCCCGAGAACGTCACCGAGCTGTACAAGCAGCTGGGCGAACAGTTCAAGGCAGAGGTCGAACAGCTCAGCAAGACGAATCCGCAGCAGTATCAGGTCGTGCTGAAGTCCTTCGAGTCGTTCCTGCAGAATCTGCTCGAACGCAAGGAAGGCCAGACGTTTAATACGCTCTACTGGGTGGGTGAAACCTACTTCGGCCTCGGAGAGGGAGTCAGCGACAAGTCACAGGCGAACGGTTACTTCTCGAAGGCCGCCACCGCCTTCGAAGACATTCAGACGCGTGCCGCGTCCGACCTGCAGTTCGCGACGGCCGACCAGCTCGCACACACCAAGTTCCGCCTGGTGCAATGCAAGCGCCGCGGCGGCGAGTACGAAGAGGCGCTGAAGCTCGTCAAGGAAATCCTCGCCGAGCGGAAGAACGCGCTCGATGCCCAGTTCGAGGCCGCGTACATCTATCAGGACTGGGCCGCCAGCGGCGGAACTGACTCGCTGAAGCTCTGGGATACGGCGATGCGCGGCGTCAAGGCCGAGAAGCCGACCGACGTGGCGATCTGGGGCTGGGGCGACATCGGCAACCGGCTGATGATGCAGCTCAGCACGAAGCAGAACACCGACTATGTCGACCAGTTCCTCGAGGCGCGGTACAACCTCGCCACCGCGCGGCACCGTCTGGGGCTGGCCCAGAGCGGCGAGAAGAAGCGGATCGAACAGCTGAAGCTCGCCGAACAGGACATCACGTACACGACCGCCCTGCAGGAGCTTTCTGAAGAGTGGTACGCGAAGTTCAACGATCTTTATCGGAAGAACCTCGAAGCGATGGGAGAGATTCCGCGACAGCTGGAGATTCCCGAGATTCCGAAAGCGAAACCGGTCGTTGCGAAGACGGCCAGTCCCACCGGGGCGACGAAGAAAGCGGCTCCGGCACCGGTCGCCGCCGCTTCGGCTCCGGCGGCGGCAGCGGAGTCGTCGAATACGATGCTGTGGTTCGGCGTGTTCCTGGTAGCGGCTGTCGGATTGATGGGGGCGGTGATCTACTTCGGCTCCCGGAAGCCGAAGCGGAAGACCGTGGTCGCCGCGTACGCAGCGCCGCCCGTCATTGCGGCTCCCGGCAAGCCTGCGGCCAGGCCGGCTGCCAAGTCCGCTGCGAAGCCGGAGGCCAGGCCGCCCGCGTCGGCGAGCGGTGCGGCAGCCGCGAGTGGTGCCGCCCCCCGTCCGCGGCCGAAACCGCGTCCTGCCGCGGGAGGCACTCCCGGCAGCGGGAAGCCGAGCGGTTCGGTCCCGGGTGGCTCGGCTCCCGGGGGAGGTGCTTCGGGGAGCACGCCGCCGCGCAGCCCCAACAAGCCGGCCGAGTAGCCCGGGCGGCACCTGTCTTCCTGCTGAGACTTTCCCACGAAACCAGATTGCCCCGCCGAGGTTCGGCGTTGTTCTGAGGAGTTGCCTGCCGATGAGAAAAGTTGCGTTGTTCCTGTCCGTGGCCGGCGCGCTCGCCCTGACGGCCCAGACCACCTTCGCGCTGGAGGTGATCACACTCCGCAGCAGCAGCACGCGGACGCAGGGGGACGTCACCGAGATCACCAAATCGGAAGTGACGGTCAAGCCGCGCACAGGGAACCCGATCAAGATTCCCGCGAACGACATCGTGCAGATTGTCTGGACGGGTGAACCGACGACGTTGAGTCTCGCCCGCAACGACGAGAACGGCGGACGGTTCGAACGGGCACTCGACAACTACAACAAGATCCTCTCCGAGCTGAAGACCGACAGCGCCGGCCTGAAAACCGACCTGCAGTACTTCATCGCGCGGACGCACGCCAAGATGGCGATGGCCAATCCCGCCACGCTCGACGATGCAATCAAGCGGCTGCGGGAATTCATCTCCAGCAACGGCGACAGCTATCACTACTACGATGCGCACAAACTGCTGGGGGATCTGAACCAGAAGAAGTCCGATCCCGCCGCCGCCAAGGCCGCTTACGAGACGCTCGGCGAGGCTCCTTTCAACGATTACAAGATGATGTCGAAGATCGCGCTCGCGCGGCAGAGCCTGCTCGAGAACAACATCACCGCCGCGCAGTCGGCCTTCGAAGCCGTGACGAAGATGCCCGCGAGCACGCCGACCGAAGAGGCCCGCGTGCAGGAAGCGAAGCTCGGCATCGCGCACTGTCTGCAGCTGCAGAAGAACTACACGAAGGCGGCCGAACTGCTGGATGAGGTCATCGTCGCGACCGCTCCCGAAGAACGGCGCGTCCAGGCCGAGGCTTACCTCCGCCAGGGCGACTGCCTCCAGGCGGCCGGCAAGCCGAAGGAAGCCCTGCTCTCCTACCTGCACGTGGACGTTCTGTTCCCGAGCGATCCCGATCTGCACGCCGAGTCGCTGTTCCATCTGTCAAAACTGTGGAACACGGTTCAGCAGCCCGATCGCGCGGTGGATGCGGCGGACCGGCTGACGAATGAGTATCCGAATTCCGAATGGGCGAAAAAGCTCCAGGCTCCCGCCGCGGAGTAACCGCCGAAAGAACGAAATGCCCGCCCCCCAAAGGGCGTTTGACCGGGCCCCGCCGCGGGTATCGACCGTGGCGGCGACTTCGCCTGGCGGAGCGAGTTTCGCCAGGCTTCATCTGGAAAGAGGGTCTGGCGCGATCTAGAATAAAGACTTAAACCAACAGCAATCTGTTCAGGAAGCATGTCTGAAAGTCACCGCCCGTGTCGCCGCCGTTTCAGCGGCGGCCGTCGGTGAGCATGTCCCCGGAGGGTCGGGCGCACCGAGCGCTTTCAACCGGGTGGATCGAACACGAAAAGTTCCTATTTGCGGAGTGGAGAGAGGACGATGGCGCAACTGATGTGGGACGAGAAGCGACGGCTGCGAGGTTGGTACTGGCTCGCAGTGTTGTGCATGATGGTGGGCCTGACGACGGTCGGGTTCCCGCACGTCGGCCTGCCGACCGTGCATGCCCAGGATGAAGAGGTCGTCGAGGAAGAAGCGGTTGAGGAGACGACCGAGGCTGCGGCTCCCGCAAGCACCGCCCCTGCCGGGAAGCAGGAATCATACCTCGCGTGGATGATTCGCTCCTCGGGGGTGTTCGGTGCGATCATCGCCCTCGAATCGTTCATCCTCGTCGCGCTCGTCGCGATGAACATCCTTCAGCTCCGCCGCGACAACTTCCTTCCCCCGGCCCTGATCGAAGGTTTCGAGCAGAAGCTGCAGGCGAAGGACTACCAGGGGGCGTACGAGACCGCCAAGGCGGACGAGTCCTACCTGGGCAAGGTTCTCGCGGCCGGCATGGGACGGCTCTCGCGCGGCTACGAAGAAGCTCTCGAAGGGATGCAGGAAGCGGGTGACGAAGAGGCGATGGCGGTTGAGCACAAGCTGAGCTACATCTCGCTGATTGCCGCGACCGCCCCGATGCTCGGACTGCTCGGTACGGTCCAGGGTATGATCGCGTCCTTCAAGGTGATCGCGAACTCGGAAACCGCGCCGAAGCCGAAAGAACTCGCCGACGGTATTTCGACCGCTCTCTTTACCACGATGGAAGGGCTGGTCGTGGCCATCCCGGCGATCATCGCCTACGGCCTGCTGCGGAACCGGGCCTCGAAGCTGACCTTCGAAGTCGGCCTGGTCAGCGAAGGGCTGATGAGCCGCTTCTCGACGGTCGGCAAGCGTCCGGCCGGTGGTGGTGCCCCGGCGGCGGCTCCCGCTGCCCCCTCGGCCCCCAATGAGTAATCGACCCTGCTTCCCGGCGGCGGTCGCCCCTTCACCGCCCGCCGCCGAACCCCACTCTTCATATTAACGTCTGGCTGCAGCGGCCGCTTCTCCACCGGCCCGCTGCAGCTCCCGGGTCTACGGACCAACCGAGGTTCCCGCGATGAAGATCAATAAGCCGAATGCCGAGCTTCCCGAGCCGGACATGACTCCGATGATCGACTGTGTTTTTCAGTTGATCACGTTCTTCATGGTCGTCATCAACTTCGAGAACACCCAGGCGGACGAACGGGTGAAGCTGCCCGACAGCAAGCTCGCCAAGCCGCCCAAGGTGAAGGTCGAAGACGAGCTCGTACTGAACATCGGCTTCATTCGCAACTCCGATGGATCGCGGAGAATTCCCGACCCGCTCGTGTTTCTTCCGGGCGACGAGAACGTGAAGATCGAGAACATGGCGCCCCACATCGAAAAGGAAAAGCAGCTCTACCGGCTGACAAAACCCAGTGGGGACATCAAGACGACCGTCATCCTCCGCGCCGACTCCGAAGTTCCCACGGGAGCCGTGCAGGAGCTGATCAAGATCTGTCAGGAGCAGGGATACTTCAAGTTCGTCCTTAAGGCCCAGGAACAGATCGACCAGTGACGGCCGCGCTGCGCCCCTGGTGCGCGCCGCGCGGCCTGAATTTCTGACTGCACCTCCGCTGACGACTTCCTGAGACCTGTCACAAACGGTAGCGACCGATGAAGCCTCGCGAATCCAACCTGCCCCCGCCCAAGCTCGACATGACGCCGATGATCGACGTCGTCTTCCAGCTGATGATCTTCTTCATGCTCACGCTGAAGATCGTCACCGCCGAAGGCAACTTCGACATCAACATGCCGATCGGCCAGTCGACCAGCACCTCGAACGAGATCATTCCCGATATCAAGGTGCGGCTGATCGCGGCTCCCGATGGAACCTTGCAGAACGTCATGATCGGGCAGCGCCCCCTGGGGGCGGGCGACCAGGCGTTTGCCTCGCTGAACAGCCAGATCCTGCGCCTGATCGGACGGCCCGGCAATCCGCTCACGAAGGACATGGAAGTCGAGATCGACGCCGACTACAACCTGCACTATGCCCATGTCATTCAGGCGATCGGTGCCTGCACCGGACGGCTGGATGAACGCACCGGGCAGATTGTCCGCTACGTCGAAAAGATCAAGTTCGCCCCGCCCCGCAAGCCGACAGGCTGACCTCACCCGCCGCTGACTCCCCTCCTCACGGGCCGCATCAAGGTGCCCTCTCCCCTGGTGGGAGAGGGAAGAAATACAGCTGCGGCGTGGAACGATGCATTCAGCGGGAGGGGAAGCGGGGCTCGCCGGGACTTTGCCCGGGCACTTTACCCGCGGGGATGACAACGCAGGTGGACAGCTTTCAGCCGGCTGTGTTCGACCTGTGTGTAGATCTGCGTCGTTGAGATGCTCGCGTGGCCGAGCAGCTCCTGTAACGCGCGAATGTCCGCCCCGCCGGCAAGCAGGTGCGTGGCGAAACTGTGCCGCAGCGTATGCGGGCTGACATCGCGGCTCGCCCCGATCCGCCGCGCATACTTCTTCACCAGATTCCAGAGCATGATCCGCGACAGCGGCCGCCCGCTCCTGGAAACAAACAGGTAGTCGGCATCGCGGCGTGCCGCCATCGTCGGGCGCTCTTTCTCCAGATACGCCCGCAGAGCCTCCTTCGCCACGGGATTCAGCGAAACGAGCCGCTCCTTGTTTCCTTTGCCGACGCAGCGGCAGAACCCCTCGTCCAGGTGCACGTCGCGGAGCGTCAGGCCGGTCACTTCCGAGGCCCGGCAACCGGTCGCATACAGCAAGGCGAGAAACGCCCGGTCCCGAAACGGGAAGCGATCGTCCGCGTTCGGAGCCGCCAGCAGGCGGTTGACCGCATCGGGGCTGAGCACGTGCGGCAGGTGTTGCCACAGCTTGGGAGAGTTGAGCAGATCCGCCGTGCTTTCCAGCAGAACTCCTTCCAGCACCAGGTAGCGGAACATCATCTTGATCGCCACCAGGTGCCGCGCGACACTGCTCGCCGCCAGCGGCCGCTCGTGCAGAAACTGCAGATACTCGGTCAGCAGCCGCAGGTCGATGTCGTGTATCCCGACCTCTCCCCGGGTGCTGCACCAGGCGATGAACTGCTGCAAATCCGAGCGATACGCATGGATCGTATTGCGGGACATCCCGCACTCGGCATCGAGGTAGTGCAGAAACGGCTCGAGATACTCTTCGAAACCGCGACGAACCGCGCCGCCGGCAGAGGCGTCGCCCGGTGGACGTTTGCGGGGTGGCATCGTTCGCCCCCTTCCCGAAAGCAGTGAACTGCCCGACAGTTGAGACGCCGGCCGATCAAGCCGCTCGCGCCGCGCTCCGGTTGCCCGGGCGCTTCCTCTCAGATCGGCGATTGTCCGTGTCACCTTGAGGCGGAATCTCTCCGGCCCCCGATCCGGCATCCCGCGCATAATCGGCCGCCCGGAACTTCCTTCGTCCCGCCCCGGCCACGGGTTTGGCAGGACGAATTGCCACCGGTCCTACCTGTTGAAATAAACACGATGCCGCCGGACAAATCCGTCTGACGTTGTCCCCGCTGCGCGGGAGGGCCATACTGCGAAATGTCTCTGTGCAGATTGTCTCCTCTCTCGTCCGGGTTGTTGCAGCAGCATCATGACTTCCGACTGGCAGGCCCTGATTCGATCGCTCCACGCGGCGCCGCATCAAGCGGTGCTGGCGGTGACCGGAGGCGGAACCTCCGCCCTCTGCGAGCTGCTGGCGGTTCCCGGAGCGTCGCGGACTGTGATCGAGGCTGTTGTCCCTTACGCCGCCGCCTCGCTCAGCGACTTTCTCGGGCGGCCCCCCGAACAGTTCTGCAGCGAAACGACCGCGCTGGCGATGGCGTCGGTCGCGTATCACCGCGCGGCGGCATTGACGGTCGATGCGACCGACACTCCCCCGCCGCTCGTGGGAATCGGCGGCACCGCCGCTCTCGTGAGCGACCGCCCGAAGCGGGGTGCCCATCGCTGCTTCGTCGCGGCCCAGACCGCCGACCGGACCATCTCAACCGCGCTTGAACTCACGAAGGGAGCCCGCGACCGCGCTGAAGAAGATCGGCTCGTGGGACAGATTGTGCTGTGCGTCCTGGCGGAAGCGTGCGGCATGACCGATGTGCCCCCGCTTCCGCTGCGTCCGGAAGAAACGCTCGTTCACCACCGCGAAATCGCCCCGGCGGAGCTGGCGCAGCTCTGGAGCGGCCAGGCACAACTCGTCTGGTCGCTCCCCGATGGCAAACTGGCCGAGGCACTCGATGCCCCTCCGCTCGGCGTCCTCTGCGGCGCATTCAACCCGCTGCACGCAGGCCACCAGGCTTTGCGACGGGTGGCCGAGAAACGACTGGGCGGTCCGGTCTACCACGAGCTGACGGTCACGAATGCCGACAAGCCGCCGCTCGATTACCTGACGATTGCGCGGCGACGGGAACAGTTTCGCGACTGCCCGCTCGCGCTGACAAACGCCCCGACCTTCGCGGAGAAATCCGCCGCACTCCCGGGAACGACGTTCGTCGTCGGTTTCGACACCGCCGAGCGGATTCTCCAGCCCCGTTTCTATGGTGGCGAGGCGGAAGGCGTCACCCGGGCACTGGAGGCGATCCGCCGCGCCGGGTGCCGGTTCCTCGTCGCGGGGCGTCTGACACGTGCGAAGTTCCAGACGGCTGAGGATCTCCACATTCCCGCCGGCTTCGCGGACCTCTTCGCGGGTCTCTCGGAAGACGAATTTCGTGAGGACATCTCCTCAACCGAACTGCGTGCGAAGGCTCACACCTCCTGAGCGTTCCGGCACGCGCTCGATTTACTCGGGAAGTCCGAGCAGCCGCCGCATGCCGTCCCACGGCTGGATGTAAGTCAGAAACGGCAGCCCGTCGACTGTGCATTCGCAGCGGCGGGTGACGCCATCGACGATGCATCCCTCGGCGACCAGCGTCTGCAGGACCTGCTGCTGATGCTCGCGGGTATACGGGGCGATCTGCTGGACAGCGCCCCGCAGCAGCAGCGTCGCCGCGGCGAGCGCGCAGCCCCCCCAGTTGCTGGTGCCGGCGATGATGTTCCAGCGGGTGGCAATGCGGCAGGGAATCCGTTTGGCCCGCTCGCCTTCGAGTCGCCGCGAGATCTCCTCCCAGGGAATCGATCCCATGCCGATTTCGTTGCCGCCATCGCCGATGCCGATCGAAACCGCCGCGGGATGATAAGTGTCGAGCTGCTCGAACAGCACATGCAGGCTGGCGGTGTGCTCATCGATCATCTCGCCACGCATGTTGTGACAGCGGTTCTGGTGTTCGGGAGGGACGAGCTGAAGGAACTCGTCGAGAGGGGGCACCCCCGCGCGCCTCTGCTGACAGAGCGACTGCGGAGTGTGACTCGGGCCGACGCGTTCGATCGCGATGAGATGCGAAAGCTGCTGTCCGGGGCCGCGGCGGAAGAACTCCTCGGCGAGCCCCTCCCCCTGCTCCGTGCCGGCCCAGACCTGATCGGCGCGGAGTCCCCCGGCCCGGACTGTCGCCACAACAGCCGGCCAGCAATGCCGATCGGTCACGATCGTGGCGCGAATCCCGGAGGCTTCCAGCAGGCTGGCGAGGAGTACCGCCCCGAGCGGGCCATCGGTCTCCGCACAGGGAGGCTCGGCCTTCGGGATGAAGAACCCGGTCACGATGGCCACATGGCTCCCGCAGGCAGCCAGATGTGCCGCCGCCGCCGCGAGATGCCCCGGGCATAAGGCTCCGAATTCCGGTTCGGTGCCGATGAGGCCCCGCCGGGCCGGGTCGCGGCGGATCAGGGCTTCGAATTGTTCAATCAGTTGTGCAGGCAATGGTGTCTCCCCGTCTGCAACCATTCTGGCCGGGTGGTGACACGGAAACAATGGAGGCGTCTCCCACCCAAACACGCTCTCCCCCAGCTGCGCAAAGCGCCCATTCCCTTGAAACTTGGGGATGTGGGGAGAAGAATCAGCCACAAATGATTGCGAAAAGCTCGCGGCGCGGAGCGATTCTGTCGAAAACCATCGTCGTTCGCCGGAGCGTGCTGCAACAAACTGTTCCCACCGCTGAGAATAGAGTTTTTCCGGAATTCCTGCTTCTGAGAAATCCCCAAGCCCGCTTCCAATCTCGGTTGCGACATCGGCGCGATGTTGACACAATTTGCCCGAGGGTGATTCCCCAAAGTCGCACCCCGCCCCTCTCCTTAAATCATGCCTCCGCCGCGCTCGAGTCTGCGTGTCTTGTCGGCTGGCAGGATCCACTCGCGCGGCACAGACGTGTGGCCTACCGGGTGAGGGATCGTTTCGATAGCTCCGTGTCGATACCTTCTCTGAGGGTTTTCGGCGCCCCGTCCGGCCCCGGCCTGCCTGATGGGGTGACGTTTCTCCCTGGAAAGAGTTTCCTGGATCAGTCATGTCAAACGAAGCAGGCGGCGGCACCCCGAAGAAGCTGAGCACAAAGGACATTCTCGCGGCCGCCCGCGCCCAGGCCGCGGGTGGAGCCAAGCCTCCCGCGGAGGAGCAGGCCGCGGAAGCCACGCCGACTCCCCCCCCGGCAGAAAGTGCGCCGGCGGAAAGTGCCCCGGCGAAGCCCGCCGCGAAGCCGAAATCGACCGCCGACATCCTGGCGGCGGCGCGTGCCCAGGCGGCCGGCAAGAGCGCGAGCCCGGAAGGGAACGGCGATCGCGAGGGAGCGGCTCCTGAGAAGCCCGCGGCCAAACCCGCTGCCGGCGCGAAGCCCAAGTCCACCGCCGACATCCTTGCCGCCGCGCGGGCGCAGGCGGGCAAAGCCGGCGGAACCGAAACAGCCGACAAACCGGCCGCGAAACCGAAGTCGACGGCAGACATCCTCGCGGCAGCGCGGGCCGGAGCCGCGGGCGCGAAGCCGGCCGCCGGCAAGGCAGCCGCCCCCGCGGGAGAGAAAGCCGCGACCGCCGCGGGGGGACCGAAACCCTCCGTCCAGGAGATGCTCGCCGCGGTCCGCGGCGAGAAGGCAGCGGCGGCCCCTGCGGCGGCGGCCCCTGCCGCCGCCCCGAAGACTGCTCCGCCGATGCCGACCCGTCCCGTCGCCGCCAGGCGGCCGGGCAAAGAGACCAATGCCGACCGGCGTTCATTCCTGGCAGCCCTGCTTTCGCCGTTCACCCTCGCGTGGGTGAGCTTCGTCGCCGCCTCGACCGCCGCGACGCTCGGTGTCCTGCGGTTCATGCTCCCGAATGTTCTCAACGAGCCGCCGAGCCGCTTCAAGGTCGGCCCGCCGAGCGATTACGATCTCGGCACGGTGTCGGAGAAGTGGAAGGCGAGCAACGGCATCTGGATCGTGCATACCGACAAGTACGAGGGCAAGAACCTGATTTACGCCCTCTCGTCCGTCTGCACCCACCTCGGCTGCACGCCGAGCTGGCTCGACGGCGAACAGAAATTCAAATGCCCCTGCCACGGCTCGGGCTTTTATATCACGGGAATCAACTTCGAGGGGCCCGCCCCGCGTCCGCTGGAGCGCGTCGGCATCCGGCTCGCCGAAGACGGAATGCTCGAAGTCGACAAGAGCGTCAAGTTCCAGGAAGAAATGGGACAGTGGACCGACCCGGCCTCGTATATTGAGATCGTCTGACCGCCTCGCTCCACTCGACCGGATACCATCGCCGCGGCGATGCTGCCCTGCAGCCCGCCGTTGCCCCACAACCGCTGGCGGCGCAGCACACCTCATCGTCTGCTGATTCCTCGCCGGCTTCCGAGCAGTAACTTCGTTCGCGCAACGCAAGCAAGGGTCTCCGATGTCGGTCGGTGAATACATCCGCAACTCTCAGATCTGGAAGAGTATCTTTCGGCATCCCGCGCCCTACGACCGGCGCAACCGCGTTGTGGTGATGCTGACGAACTTCTTCCTGCATCTGCACCCGGTCTCGATCAAGCAGCAAGGCATCGCCCTCTCCTACACCTGGTGCATGGGGGGGATCACCTTCTTCCTGTTTCTCATGGAGACGGTGACCGGCGTGCTGTTGATGTTCTACTACCGCCCCACGCTCGAGTGGGCGTTCAACGACATCCTCGCGCTGCGGGACGTCACCACGCTGGGCATCATGCGCGAAATGCACCGCTGGGGTGCCCACGCCATGGTGATCACCGTCTGGCTGCACATGTACCGTGTCTTTCTGACCGGCAGTTACAAACCTCCACGAGAGTTCAACTGGGTCATCGGCGTCATCCTGCTGGTGCTTACACTGCTGCTCTCGTTTACCGGCTACCTGCTCCCCTGGGATCAGCTGGCGATCTGGGCGATCACCGTCGGTTCGAACATGGCCCGCGCGACTCCGTTCCTGGGGCACGAAGGCCCTGGTTTCCAACTGCTCAATATCGGCGGCTTCGACCTGATCACGAACGCCAGCGACGCACGCTTTATTCTGCTCGGCGGACGTTTCGTCGGCGAAGCCACTTTGAACCGCTTTTACATCCTGCACTGCGTGGCGATTCCCCTGGTGGTGTCGCTGCTCATCGCGATCCACTTCTGGCGCGTCCGCAAGGATGGAGGCATCAGTCAGCCCCTGTAAGTGTTCCACCGACGCAGGCGGCCTCTCGGACGACCGAGGGCCGCCGCGTGTTGCGTTTCGCCCCTGACCCGGCGGAACCCGATACTTCCTGGCTCCGGGCGCACGTCGCCCGGCGATCCGAATACGAATCCTCGCGAACAAATGGGTGGTGTGGGGGATGCTCTCTCATAATCCCGATCTGACGACCAGCGTCGTACAAGGACTCGGCTGGCTCTATCTGATCCTGTTCCTGATGAACACCGCGTGGACTGTCCGCACGGCCAGGCAGAATGAGCACAGCGTCGCCCCCGCCGCCTTCTGGGCCTGCGTCAGCGGGCTCCTGCTCATGACGGCGATCGCGCACTTCACCTGGGAATCAGGTGCCGAGCACTTCATCATCCGCCTGCCGGACGGCTTCAAGGCCCTGATCAACAAGGGTGCCAATCCGGTCGCGTACTTCACGCTGTCGACGCTCCTCTTCGTCGGCGTCGTCTGGTTCCGCGAGTGGCTCATCCAGCCGACCGTCGCCTGGTCGCTGCTGAACGTCTCCATCCTGTTCCTCGGCTTGAGCATGACCGACTACGATTTCCGGCAGATCGTCGGCAAGCCCGACAACGTGCCGATCGTCGCCATGCTCTTCATCGTCGGCTACTTCACCTGGCTCTACTTCCGCCGCGCGGTGGATAACGACCACCGCATCGCCCAGGGGCGTCCCCTGTTCGAACAGGAAGACAACGAAAAGGTTCTCGTCTGGCCCGACCTGGTCTACACCGAACTGATCTGCATGGTCGCCCTGACGGCGGGACTTGTCCTCTGGGCGATCCTCCTGCCCGCTCCGCTCGAAGAGCCGGCCTCATCGGTGAAGACCCCCAACCCGTCGAAAGCCCCCTGGTACTTCCTCGGCCTTCAGGAAATGCTTGTGTACTTCGACCCGTGGATGGCGGGTGTCGTGCTGCCGAGCCTGATCCTCGTCGGCCTGATGGCGATCCCCTATATCGACTTCAACCAGAAGGGGAACGGCTACTACACCTTCAACGAGCGGAAGTTCGCGATTCTGACCTTCCTGTTCGGCTTCCTGCCGCTGTGGATCGGGATGATCATCCTCGGCACGTTCCTCCGCGGACCAAACTGGAACTTCTTCGGCATCTATGAGCCCTGGGACCCGCACAAGCTCGAGGTGTTGAACAACGTCAACCTCTCGGAGTGGTTCTGGCTGGACGTGATGAAACAGAAGCTGCCGGTGGCGCCCAGCGGTTCCGACGGCATGACGCAGGCGATGTACATCCTGCTCCGGGAGTGGCTGGGCCTGGCGTTGACGCTGGCGTATCTGATCGTCCTGCCGCCGCTGATGGCCGCGACGCTTTTCCGTTCGTTCTTCGTCAAGATGGGCTTCATCCGTTACATGGTGTTTTCGCTGCTGCTGCTGTTCATGGCATCGCTGCCCATCAAGATGATTTTGCGCTGGTCGATGAATCTGAAGTACATCGTCGCGATTCCGGAGTGGTTCTTTAACATCTGAGCCGTTCGCGGCTCCCCGTTCTCAGCGAAAGACACGAATTCTGCCTGCTGTCCTTGATACGACAGACAGTCACTCATACCGAACTGCCGGCCGCGTCCGCTCCGGTTCTGCGGCGCGTCATCAGGCTCGAGGATGCTGATTCAACATGCCTGCAAGCGAAAAATTCTTGCGTGATCTGAAGCTGATGCACGTCGTCTTCGCGCTCTCGGCCTTCGGGCTGCTGGGCGCGACCGTCTGGATGATGGCTGAAGATCACGCCGTCGAATGGCACAAGTACCAGCGCGAGTTCTACGACATCGAAGCGAACCTGCTCAAGAAGAAAGAGCAGTCGATCAAGACCGCCTCGTACGAAAAGCAGACACAGGACCTGCAGGCCCGGATCGAGGAAGCCGAGAAGTCCCTCGCAGGACGGCAGGACGATCTCCGTCGACTCGAAAATGAGATCGCCGAGCTTCAGGGCGACTTCGCGCGTGCCGACCGCGAGGTGAAGTTCACGCGTGCCGAGCGCGACGTACACCGCGCCAATTACGATCTGGCCATCCGGGATGGCCGGAGCCCGGAAGTCCTGGGGAATCTCAAGAAGATCTTCGACAACTCGGAAGCCAAAGTCCGCGAGCTGGAAATCCAGTTGCAGGACGTCACCGCCGCTCTCGACGCGAAGAAGGCGGAGCATCAGCAACTGACGGCACTGCGTGATGAAGCCGACGCCCAGCTGCGGAAGCTGACGACCGAGGTCGAGCTTGTCCACACCGCGCTGGCGAAGATCGAGCCGGACGATCCGATTGCCGCCTTCAAGCGGTGGACGATGGAGCTGCCGATCATCGACGGGTTCAACTCGCACCTCAAGATTCGGCAGGACTGGATTCCGGGGCTGACGATCAACTACGGCGGCATGCGGGAAGTCGCCCGCTTCGACCGCTGCCGGACCTGTCACCTGGGAATCGACCGCGTCGAAGCGGGGAATGTCCCCACCTTCCCCGCCGACGAGTATCACCAGCCCTACAGCACGCACCCGAATCCGGATCTCTACCTGACGGCCTCCAGCCCGCACCCGATCAACAAGTTCGGCTGCACCGTCTGTCACGAAGGCCAGGGCTCCGGCACGAGCTTCTCGAATGCCTCGCACACTCCGGATAATCCGGCCCAACAGCTGGTGTGGGAGAAGAACTACCACTTCCATGCCAATCACTACTGGGAATACCCGATGCACCCGAGCCGGTTCGCCGAGTCTTCGTGCATCAAGTGTCACCACAACGTGGTCGAGCTGGGCGTGCATCCGGAGTTCGGTGCCTCGGCTCCGAAGGTCTATGAAGGCTACAACCTGATCCGCAAGTACGGCTGCTTCGGTTGCCACGAGATCAACGGCTACGACGGCAGCCGTCCGATCGGTCCGGACCTGCGGCTCGAGCCGCAGACTCCCGAAGAGGCGGAGCGGATCGCTGCCGATCCGAATGCGGTCCCCGGCACTCTGCGAAAGGTGGGTCCGTCCCTGGCGCACATCGCGGAGAAGACGACGGCCCAATGGACCGAGTACTGGACCGAAATTCCGCAGCGGTTCCGCCCGACGACGCGGATGCCTTCGTTCTTCAAGCAGTACAATGCCGCGGGCGAACTCGAGCTGCTCGACGGACATCAGGATGCCCACGCGGCGGAACTCGCTCCGGTGGAAATCGCCGCCCTGACGCATTACCTGTTCGACAAGTCCACCCCGATCGAGCTGCTGACCCCGCCGGAAGGGTACGAGCCGAACGCCGAACGCGGAAAGCTGCTGTTCTCTCAGCGCGGCTGCATGGCCTGCCACTCGCACGAGGACTTCCCCGACTCCAAGGCCGATTTCGGACCTGAGCTGAGCCGCGTCCATGCGAAGATCAAGCCGGGCCAGGAAGGCTGGAACTGGGTTTACACCTGGATCCGCGATCCCGAACGGCACCATCCGCGGACGAAGATGCCAAACCTCTATCTCGAGCCCTACACCGAGGGGGGACAGACGATCGACCCCGCCGCGGACATCGCGCAGTACCTGCTGCAGAAGGGGCCGGAAGAGTTCGACAGCCTGAAGGTCAATCGCGAGGCGCTCAACGAGCTCGCGCTGCTTTACCTCTCGAAGGTTCTGCCGGTGAAGAAGGCGGAAGCAGTCCTCAAGGAGGGCTGGTACCCCGAGCTGAACCGCGAGAACATCAAGGGAGACGAGATCGAACTTTACACGGGGGCCCCCTCGGCGAACGGCAGGCGGATCGATGATGAGATGCTGCTGAACTACGTCGGCCGCCGCACGATCTCGCGCTACGGCTGCTACGGCTGCCACGATATTCCCGGATTCGACAAGGCCCGCCCGATCGGCACCGCCCTGCAGGACTGGGGCCGCAAAGATCCCTCGAAACTGGCCCTCGAACACATCGCCGAGTTCCTGCATCATCACGGCGAACCGGACGGCCGCAGCACGGCTGCCCGCGCCACCGATGCCGTGAAACGGGAAGTGAACGACTCCTTCTCCGATCCGGAGACCCGCGACGAGGAGCTCAGCGTCGCGTTCTACTACGAGAACCTGCTGCACCACGGCCGCCCGGGCTTCCTCTGGCAGAAGCTTCGCGCTCCGCGCAGTTACGACTACGAGAAGACCGAGACTAAAAACTTCGATGAACGCCTCCGCATGCCCAAGTTCCCCTTCAACCAGAAGGAGATCGAGGCCATCGCGACGTTCGTCCTGGGGCTGACCGCCGAACCTCCGGCAGAGAATTATCTCTATCAGCCGACCGGCCCTGCCCGGGACCGCATCGAAGGCGAGAAACTGCTCGCCAAGTACAACTGCACCGGCTGTCACATGGTCGATCTGCCGGAAGTCCAGTTCGGGACCGATCTGGCCGAGTACCACATCAACGTGCAGGACGAAGCCGCCCGCGGCGAACTCGTCGAGAGCCTGAAGAACAGCGGGATGATTCCCTTCGCCCGCGGCGTTACTCCGGCCGAACTCCTCGGCACTTCGCTGGCGGATCTGTCTCAGCTGGTGAGGAAGCTGGAAAACGGCAAGTCATCCGAACGGACGCATGCCGTCAACCCCGAGCAGCTGCTCGCCTTCCACGAACAACTGCGGCAGCAGATTCCGTCGGAAGTCCAGCGCCAGGCCGACGCTCGCATCCGACGCGAACTGTCGTCGACGAGCAACACGCAGGCCCGGCAGCAGGGTGCGGAACGCATCCGTAAGGAGACCGCCGACACGGTCAACGCGGAATTCGAACGCAACTGGACGGCAATTCTCGCCGCTCTCGGTTATGGTGACTGGAGTGCCGGCGATTACTTCGAGGCGCTCGACCTGCTGGCGAAGCTGAAACCGCCGCGTCCCGCCGAGACCGGCAAGACGCTGACGACCAGCGACGCGCGGAAGCTGCCCGTGCTCAGCTTCCGGGGCCTGATCTACGAGCCGCCCGATCCCGAGTCGGATCTCGAAGACCAGGAGTACAGCTTCGACCTTTGGGAAACGCTCCAGATCGCGAACCGCGTGCTGTATCCGGGCTCGCGTATGCTTGTGCCGGCGACTGCGCTGGCCAGCATCAAGCCGGGCCGCGGCGGAGAGTTTGCCGAGTGGCTCGTGAATTCGACGATGGAGCAGAACCGCGAGGTCAACCGCTACCTTGCGTGGCAAATGGCGCCGCCGCCGCTGTATCTCGAGGGAATCAAGGCACAGACGCCGTGGCTCTACAATTTCCTGCTGAATCCGAACAAGCTGCGTCACACGACGCTGCTGCGGATGCCGCAGTTCAACATGAGTGAGGAAGAGGCCCAGATTCTCGCGAACTACTTCTCCGCGGTCGATTCTGCGGAGTACCCGTACCAGAAGGTGCCGCAACGCGATCCGCCTTACCTTGCCCGGATGGAGCAGGAGCATCAGAGCTACCTGACCGAGAGCTGGAAGGTGCTGAACGCGCCGCTGTGCATCAAGTGTCACTCGCTGAGCGGCCGCGAGTACCAGGCGACCGATCCGAAGACCGACATTCGCGGCCCGAACCTCGAAATGGTTCCCGACCGGTTGCGTCCCGACTGGACGCTGCTGTGGCTCTACAAGCCGCAGTGGATCACGCCGTACACGTCGATGCCGCAGCCGTTCCCGAAGAACCAGTCGCAGTTCGAGGATCTGTTCCACGGCGAGGGATTGTCGCAGACGATCGCCATCCGGGACGCGTTAATGAACTACCACCGGATGATGGAGACGGAGGGACGGTTCGTCACCCAGGGGCCGGCCGCTCCTGCGGAGGGGAACGCTCCCGCCAGCGAGAAGCCCGCCACGAACGAAAGCAACGAAAAGAAAACGGAGAAGCCTACTAACGAGAACCCGGCGGAGGAGACCTCTGCGGAGGCTCCGGCGAAGCCGGGTGCTCCTACCCGCTAGTCCGAGGAGGAAGACGGGAGGGTGCGCCCACCTCCCCGCCATTCCGAGGAGACCGAAAGATCATGCTATTGACTGACCCGCGTCGTGTGTTGAAATCCGCTCTGCTCGCTGCGATTGTCTGTGCGGCCCCGCTGTGCCTGTTCTCCGGATGCGGCAAGTCGGCTTCCGACGACGTGACCGTGACGATGAAGTCGGAGGACGGAACCGAGGAGGCTCCCGAAGTCGCCGGCAGCGAGACACCGTCCGAAGCCGCTCCGGCTGCGGATGCAGCACCGGCGGCCGCGGGCGGAATCGGCGACGTGGTCGGGACGGTCGTTTTCGACGGGACACCGCCGCAGCTGGACGCGATCATCGCGCAGGGCGCGGATGTCCGCGATAAGGAAGTCTGCTCCGCCGAGGCGATTCCGAACGAAGAGCTGATCGTCAACGCGGAAAACAAAGGCGTTCAGAACGTGTTCGTGTATCTGGAGAAGCCTCCCTCGGGGGCTAACGCGGAACCGGCCACCGACAACGCCATCTTCGACCAGAAAGGTTGCCGTTTCCTTCCGCACGCGATGATTGTCCGCACGAAGCAGACGATCCTGGTGCTCAGCGACGACCCGATCGCCCACAATACGCACACCTTCCCGAAGCGGAACAAGGTGTTCAATACGGCAATCAAAGTGAACGAACGGGACGGCGTCCCGCTGACGTACGATCGCCCCGAACAGGTGCCCGTCGAGGTGAAGTGCGACTTCCACCCGTGGATGAAAGCCTGGCATTTGCCCCTCGATCATGGCTTCGCCGCCTTGACGGATGAGAACGGGAAGTTTGAAATTAAAGGTTTGCCCGCGGGAACTCACAGCTTCCGCATCTGGCACGAGAAAGGGGGCATCCTGGATCGCGGCTTCAAGATCACCGTGAAGCCCGGCGATCCTGAACCGGTCACCATCAAGTTCGCCGCCGACAAATTCGCCAGCTTTGGCGGACCGGCTCCGCGGCAGACCGTCGTGTCCACCCTCCCGTAGTTCCCGGCTTTGCAACCTGGCCGCCCGCTTTGACGGCGGCCAGGCAACTTGCGACTCGCGTGCTCTGTTGAATTGACCGTCCGGAGGTTCTCCCTGTGAGAGTCGACTTTCGCTGGATTTCTGCGGTGTTGACCGCCTGCGTCATTGCCGGTTGCGGTAAGCCGCCCGAGGCGACGTTTGTTTACAATGAACCGACCCTCGAGCTGATTCCGCAGGCGCGAAAGCCCGTCGAGGCCGCCGTGCTCGAATTCTTTGGAACGCCCCAGAAGCTGGTGGCGTGGAAGAAGCTCCCGGTCGACTACGGCGAGCCGACCGGCCCGTCCGGATCGGTCGCGGATGCCAAGGTCACCGAGACATCCTTCCGTGCCGAGTTCCCGGAAGAGCTCGCGCCGTCGCTTCAGCTTCCTGGCAAGCCGCTGCTCTGGCTGAGCGGCCCCAACGCCGGCAAACGGGCCGAGATTGCCAGCTACGACGCCGGCAACGGAACGCTGACGCTCGCCGCGAAATTGCCCTCGCCCCCGTCGCCGCACGATGAATTTCTCATCGTCGAGGCCGATGCCGGCTGGAACCTGAAAGAAGGACGCAACCTCTACATGCGGCACTGCGTCCACTGTCACGGGACGAGCGGCGACGGCAACGGCCCGACCGCCGAGTATCTCAACCCGCTTCCCCGCGACTACCGCCTGGGGGTCTTCAAGTTCACTTCCACCGCCGCCGGCATGAAAGCCTGCCGCGAAGACCTGAAGCGGACGCTCCAGGAGGGTATCCCCGGGACCAGCATGCCCTCGTTCGTGCTGCTCGCCGACGCCGAGCTCGACTCGCTCGTCGAGTACGTCCGCTGGCTGGCGATGCGGGGCGAGTTCGAGCGGTCGCTGGCCGCCGAACTTTCCGGGGACTATTCGCAGAAGGCGTTCGCCCAGCGGAAGAAGGATGGCGAGAGCAGCGACGAGATCATCGCCGAGCTGCGTGAGAACTACCTCGTCGAAGTGACCGATCCGAAATCGAAGCGGAAGGAATACCGGATCAGCCCGACGGTGATTGCCGACGTCGCCGACAACCTCGCCAGCGAATGGTCGACTCCCGAGGAAGAGGGAAGCATCGTCGTTCCGGGCATCGCGCGGATTTCGCCGGAGGAAGACCCGCACTCCATCGCCCGCGGCCGGGCGCTGTACATGTCCGAGAAGGCCAAGTGCTTCTCGTGTCACGGCGCAGGGGGCAAGGGGGACGGTGTCTCAACGGTCGATTACTGGACGATTCCGAATTCGACTCCCGAGAAGAAGTTTGCCGTTCGCGGCCTGCACGACCAGTGGGGCCATCCGCAGAGGCCGCGTGATCTGACAACGGGGATTTATCGCGGCGGTCGTCGTCCGATCGACATCTACCGCCGGATCTACGCCGGGATCAAGGGGACGCAGATGTCGGCGTTCGGCGGCACCGTGCTCAATGACCAGGAAATGTGGGATCTCGTGAATTACGTCTTGTCGATCCCCTATAATCCCGAACCGCCCCCCGCAGCCGTCCTGCAGGCCGCTGGAAACTGAAGAACGAGCACCCGCCGTTCCCCGGCCGACGGTTCGCCGGGGAACACCGTCCAGATTGAATGACTCGATAGCGTCAGCGTCGTCCCGTTGAGGGTCAGCCCGGCCGGTCGGAGTTTCTCGCCGCCGGTCAGCGTGCACTGCAAGGGGAACAGGGAGAATACACGTGGGAAGGTTATGGTGGCTTTTCTTTCTGGCCTGGCCGATCGTTGCTGTCGGCTGGTCCTGGGCGGCCCCGTCGCAGGGGTGGTGGTTCCCCACGGCAGCCATGTCGCCCCTCGGTGCCGAGATTGACAATCTCTTCTACCTGATCCTGGTCATCGTCTCGATCGTGTTTGTCGCGACGAATGCCGCGCTCGCCTACGTCATCTGGCGGTTCTCGCGGCCGCAGGAAGGCAAGGGCTGGTTCTTCCACGGCAGCCACAATCTCGAAGTGCTCTGGACGATCGCACCGGCGGGCATCCTGCTGTTCATCTCGCTGTACCAGCTCGATGTCTGGGCGCGGTTCCGCATCAAGCGGAACGCCGACCAGCAGGCCATGCTGCAGCCGATTGCCGAAGTCACCGCGCGGCAGTTCGAATGGCGGATTCGCTACCCCGCCCCGGACCGCAAGTTCAAGAACGAGAAGGAAGTCGAGGACTGGCTGAAGAACCCGCGGCCCGACGACCTGCACACGGTCAACGACCTGCATGTGCCGACCGGCCGCAACGTCGCCATTCACCTCCGCAGTGAGGACGTGCTGCACTCGTTCTTCCTGCCCGATCTGCGGGTGAAGCAGGACGCCGTCCCCGGTCTGGTCATCCCGGTCTGGTTCGAGGCGAACGCGAGCAAAAATTACGAGCTGGTGTGTGCCGAGCTTTGCGGCTGGGGACACTACAAGATGAAGGGCCGGGTCGTCGCGCAGCAGGAACCCGAATTCAGGCAGTACCTGCAGGAGCTGGCGATCCATCAGTTCGACGACGGCGTCTCGAAAGCCGACGGCGACCAACAGGACTCCCAGGGGGAGGACGAATAAGTGAGCACGCTGCACCCTTCCGCACCGGAAGCCTCCGGGCACGGGCACGACGATCACGGCCACCACGGCCATCATGATCCCGGGTTCATCAAGAAGTACATCTTCTCGACCGACCACAAGATCATCGGCATCCAGTTCCTCATCACGACGCTGCTGTTGCTGATGGTGGGGGGCGCACTGGCGCTCGGCGTACGCTGGCAGCTGGCCTTCCCCTGGCAAGCCATGCCGATCGCGGGGAAACTCTTCGCCGCCGAAGGGGGCCAGATCTCCCCCGAGTTCTATACGATGCTGTTCACGATGCACGCCACCGTGATGATCTTCCTCGTGATCATTCCGGTGCTCGCGGGCGCGTTCGGAAACTTCCTGATCCCGCTGATGATCGGCGCGGATGACATGGCGTTCCCGACGCTGAACATGCTCAGCTACTGGTTCATGTGGCCGGCGATCTTCGCGTTCGGCCTGAGCTTCTTCTTCGGGGGTGGACCGGCCGCGGGATGGACTTCCTATCCGCTGCTCTCGGTCCTTCCGCAGGCGGCACCTGGCTCCGGAACCGCGCAGACCTTCTGGCTGATCGGGGTGACCCTGGTCGGTGTCTCGTCGATGATGGGATCGGTCAACTACATGACCACCATCATCAACATGCGGGCTCCCGGGCTCACGCTCTTCCGCATGCCGATGACCATCTGGGGGATGTTCGTCACCGCCATCCTGCAGGCGTTCGCTCTGCCGGTGCTCACCGCCGCCGGTTTCATGCAGCTCTGCGATCGCGTGCTGGGAACCTGCTTCTTCATCCCGGCGGGACTCGTGGTGAACAACGCGGCCCCGACCGTCGGCGGTGGTCAGGTCCTCCTCTGGCAGCACCTGTTCTGGTTCTATTCCCACCCGGCCGTGTACATCATGGTGCTGCCGGCGATGGGTATGGTCTCCGACATGATCTGCTGCTTCAGCCGCAAGCCGCTGTTCGGCTACAAGCCGATGGTGTACTCCATCGCGGCCATTGCCGGGCTGGGCTTTATCGTCTGGGGACACCACATGTTCATCAGCGGGATGAACCCCGCGCTGGGCATGACGTTCATGATCTCGACGATGATGATCGCCCTTCCCTCGGCGATCAAAGTCTTCAACTGGATCGGCACGATGTGGGGCGGCCGGATCCAGTTCACCACCGCCATGCTGAACTCGATCGCGTTTGTGTCGATGTTCATCGTCGGCGGACTGAGCGGCATCTTCATGGCCGCCGTGCCGGTCGACATCTACTTCCACGACACCTACTTCATCGTCGCCCACTTCCATTACGTGCTGTTCGGGGCGACGCTGTTCGGTGTGTTCGGCGGGATCCATTACTGGTTCCCGAAGATGTTCGGGCGGATGATGAATGAACGGCTGGGCAAGCTGCACTTCGTGATTACGTTCATCGCCTTCAACGGAACGTTCTTCCCGATGCATCTTCTGGGGATTGCCGGAATGCCGCGGCGGATCGCCGACCCGTATAACTACGGGTATCTGGAGCATCTGCTGCCGCTCAACCAGTTCATGACCTACTCCGCCATCGTCATGGGCTTTGCCCAGTTCCTGCTGCTGGGGAACTTCTTCTACAGCATGTTCTACGGGAAGAAAGTCGGTCGGAACCCGTGGAATGCCAACGGTCTCGAATGGACGGCCCCCTCGCCCCCGGGGCACGGCAACTTCGAAACCCTGCCGATCGTTTACCGCGGTCCGTACGAGTACGCCTCGCCGCTGACCGAGAAAGATTACCTGATGCAGACCGAGTTCGTCCCGCTGCCCAAACGGCCCGCGGGCGAAGCGCAACCCGGTCCGCAACACGCTTAACGAGGCTCCCGGCGCGGCATTCCGCCGCGCCACCGGCCGCAACTGAGTTGATATGACGTCTCCTGATTACCACCCCTGGGTCTGTCGCCTTGCCATCGTCACGGCGTGTGCGGCCCTGGTGCTCACCATTCCGATGGGCGCACAGGTCACCACCACCGGGGCCGGCATGGCCTTCCCCGACTGGCCGACTTCCGACGGCCACAACATGTTCCTCTACCCCTGGCTGCAAAGTGCGGGGGACAAGTTCCTCGAACACGGGCATCGTCTCGCGGGCAGCCTGGTCGGCATGCTCAGCATTGCACTCGCCTTCGTCACCTGGAAACTGGAGTCCCGCCGCTGGGTCCGCTTCCTCGGGCTCGCCGTGCTCGGCACGGTGATCTTTCAGGGAATCCTCGGCGGAAAACGGGTGCTGCTCGATGCCCGCGGGCTGGCCCTGTTGCACGGCGTGTTCGCGTCGTGGACTTTCGCCCTGATGATCTCGGCGGCACTCGTCACCAGCCGCGGCTGGATTTCGCCTCCTGCCCCTCCGGCCAACTGGAGCCGCTCGTGGAAATGGAGTGCCCTGACGACGACGCTGCTCGTCGCGGTGCAGTACTTCCTCGGGGCGGTCGTCCGTCACCGTGGAACGGTGATTTATGAACATGCCGGGTTCGCCTTCCTCGTCCTGCTCGCCGCGCTGTGGACCGCGTATGGTGCCGTGAGCAGCGGGACGGGCTGGCTCCGCCGCCCGGCGGTCCTGCTGACGGTCGCCGCGGTCCTGCAGATCGCGTTGGGACTTGTCACCTACGTGGTCAAGTTCGGCCTCGGAGAAACCGTGGTGACGCAGGGTTCGCTCCTGCAGGTCACGATCCGCACCAGCCATGTGCTGCTGGGGATGCTCGTCTGGTCCACTGCTGTTGTCTGCACGCTGCGAACCTGGCGAATTGATGCGCTGGTTCAAGACCGCCAGGCTCGTCCGGCGGGCGTGACTGTTCCTGAATTTCAACGTTCGCTCACGATGCCGGGAGGGCTCGGATGAGAAGTGTCATTCCCGCCACCTGCCCGGCTCCTGAGATTGCGGCTGTTCCTGCCCGCAGTGCCCTGCAGGCACGGCTTGCCGATTATCTGGAACTGACCAAGCCGCGGATCGCGCTGCTTGCACTCATTACTGTCGCGATGGGCTTCGGCCTCGCGAGCGCGGGGAACTGGGAGCTGATCCCGCTGGTCCACGCGCTCTTCGGGATTACGCTCGTCGCCGCGTCTTCCAGCGCCTTCAACCAGTTGTTCGAAGTCGATACCGATGCCCGCATGCGGCGGACGCAGAACCGGCCGCTCCCGGCGGGCCGCATGGGGCCCGGTGAGGTGATCCTCTTCGGTCTCGTGACGGGGATCTGCGGCGTCGCCTACCTGGCCTGCTTCGTCAACGCGTTGACCGCGGCACTGGGGGTGCTGACGCTCGTCCTCTACGCCGGCGTATATACGCCCCTGAAGCGAAAGACCGGTTTGAACACGGTCGTCGGCGCGATTCCGGGTGCCCTGCCCCCGGTCCTGGGGTGGACCGCGGCGGGAGGGAGTCTCGACATGGGCGCGTTCTCGCTGTTCGCGATTCTCTTCCTGTGGCAATTCCCGCACTTCATGGCGATCGCCTGGATTTACCGCGAGGAATACGCCCGGGCGGGACTGAAGATGCTTCCCATCGAGGACACCCGGCACCTGACCACCGGATACCTCGCGGTCGCGTATGCCCTGGCTCTCATTCCCGTGAGCCTGTTGCCGAACCAGGTCGGACTGGCCGGTCACGGCTACAGTCTTGCCGCGCTGTTCCTGGGCGGCGGGTACCTGTGGAGCTCCATCAAGTTCCTGCGGAATCAGTCGGTGCCGACCGCGCGTTCGCTGCTCTGGACATCGATCGCCCATCTGCCTCTCCTGCTGGGGGCGCTGGTGAGCGATCACTACTGGCTGTTGAAGTAGCTGGCCGTTGATGTTGAAGTAATTGAGACCGTTCTCTCAGACGCACAAAGACGATTGCTCATGACACACGCGACGCATGTCAGCACCGCCCCCCCCTACAAGATGGGGCTTGCCATTCCGAACGGTAAGCTCGGGATGTGGCTGTTTCTGGGGACGGAGATCATGTTCTTCACGGCCTTCATCGGCAGCTACATCGTGCTGCGGATCGGCTCCCCCGGCTGGCCGACCGACCCGGAAGTGACGCACATCCGCGTGACCGCCGGTGCGATCAACACCTTCGTGCTGATCCTGTCGAGCTACTTCGTCGTGCTCGCGCACGAATCGATGGCCCGTCGTCAGTACAAGAAGGCGACCACCTGGGTGACGCTCACCCTCGCGCTGGCGGTCGTCTTCCTCGGCATCAAGTCGTACGAGTACTACGGCAAGTTCGATCACGGGATCCTGCCCGGCAAGGTGCCGGAAACGCATCAGCAGGCGCTCGAACAGCTGGTCACGAAGCTCGAAGCCGCCAGCGGCGTCCTCGCCCTTGAAGACCAGCGGACCGAACTCGAAAACCGCCGTGCCGAGACGACCGGCGACACTGCCGCCATCGATGCGCAGCTGCAGCAGGTGAATGAAGAGATCGAAAAGCGGCGGCCGTTGCGCCAGGAGTACATGCCCCTCGCCGAACGTGTCTCGGCGAACCGGGAGGAGTCTCCGGCGACAGTCGGCACGACAATCGCTCTTTACCACGAAGCCGAGAAACAGCTGCACGCGCTCGAAGAGAAACATCCGACAGTCTTCGCCGGCGTTCACATGCCGCACCCGATTCCTTATGGAAACCTGTTCGCGTCGACGTACTTCCTGATGACCGGCTTCCACGCGATCCACGTGATCGTCGGAATGCTGATGTTCGCGATCATCATGATGAAGGGCTACACGGGAGTCCTCGGCGCGAACGATGCCGTGCTCGTCGAGAACGCGGGACTGTATTGGCACTTTGTCGACCTGGTGTGGATCTTCCTGTTTCCGTTGATCTACATTCTCTGATTCCGGTCAGGATTCCTGCGGCAACGCGCGAATGATCTGCGGGCCAACCCGGCTCGTGACTCTGCTTGAATGTGAGGAACCGCGGCCATGGCCGATCAACACGAACACGAGACCCACCACGTCAACTACTTCGCCATCTTCATCGCCCTGTGCGTGTTCACAGCCCTGTCGGTGCTGTTCGACATGATGCAGAGCAAATTTGGCAAGCAGATCCTCGCCTCGCTGGTGCTGGGGGTGGCGGCGTGCAAGGCCACGTTCGTCATGCTGTACTTCATGCACCTGAAATTCGAGGGGGGCTGGAAGTACGTGATCCTCGCCCCCACGACGGTACTCGCGATGGCGATCCCCTTCGCACTCGCTCCCGACATCGGCTATCACTACTACAGCGTCCAGGTTCCGCAGACGATGATCGCCGGAGAGTCCGCCGAAGCGGACGGTCACGGTGACGGCGCACACGATGCGGGGCACGGAGACGCCGGAAAGGGTCACGGGGCGCACGGCCACGACGATCACGGACACGATACGAAAAAGGCCAATCCCGCACCCGCCCCGGCACCTGCTCCCGCCGAGCGCCCGCAGGCGTCCGCCGAGTAACACCACTCATGAATGCATCCCGCGCGATCGCTGTCGATGCGCTCACGCATCGCTACGGCGATCGCCAGGCTTTGGCCGGTCTGACGTTTGACGTTCCCTCCCGCGAAATCTTCGGACTCCTCGGCCCGAACGGAGGGGGCAAGACGACCCTCTTCCGCATCCTCTCGACCCTGCTGCCCGTGCAGGGAGGCCGCGTCGAAGTTCTCGGCACCGATGTGAGCAGCGCGCCTGCCGCCGTCCGCCGTCGAATCGGCGTGACATTCCAGTCACCGAGCCTCGATCGCAAGCTCACGGTCAGCGAGAATCTCCGCCATCAGGGGCACCTGTACGGGATCCGCGGTGCGGATCTCCGCGAGCGGATCGAGCGGCTGCTGGCGCGCCTCGGGGTGGCCGATCGCGCCCGCGACCGCGTAGAATCCCTCTCGGGGGGCCTGCAGCGGCGGGTGGAGATTGCCAAGGGACTCCTGCACGATCCGCAGTTGCTGCTTCTCGATGAACCGAGCACAGGCCTCGATCCGGGAGCGCGCCACGACCTGTGGCGCTATCTCCAGCAGCTGCGCACCGAGACGGGAGTCACCATCCTCGTGACAACACACCTGATGGAAGAAGCCGAGCATTGCGACCGGCTCGGCATCCTCGATCGCGGCCGAATGGTCGCGCTGGGGACGCCCGATAAGCTCCGCCAGTCGGTCGGCGGAGACTGCCTCACCATCCGTTCCCCCGCCCCGGCGGAACTCGCACGGCAGCTTACCGAGCGTTTCGGCATCGTGCCGCAACAGATCGACGGCGCGCTCCGCATCGAACGCGAACGCGGACACGAACTGCTGCGGGACATCGTCGAATCCTTTCCGCAGGAGATCACCGCGGTCACGCTCGGCAAACCGACCCTGGAGGATGTTTTCATCCATCGCACGGGGCATCGCTTCTGGGAGGAGAAGGAGAGCGAATAAGCCCCCCGACGCGATTCCCGCATTCTTCCGTGATTCCACGTAGGTACATAGAGTCCCCGCCTCTTGCTTGATTGCTGTCCGTCATTGTGAGCACACAAACGCTGCCGCCGGAAACCGCCGCCCTGCCCGCCTCCGTCCCGCTTCACCTGCCGGTCTGGACGCTGGCGGAGCGCGAGCTCGTGCGCTTCTTTCGGCAGCGGACACGCGTCATCGGGGCACTCGGTCAGCCGATGCTCTTCTGGATCCTGTTCGGAGCGGGACTGCGCGGCTCGTTTCAGCCCCCCGAATGGGCTCCCGCTTCGATGAGCTATCAGGAGTTCTTCTTCCCGGGCGTGGCGGTGCTGATCGTGATGTTCACCGCGATCTTCTCGACGATCTCCGTCATCGAGGACCGTCGCGAAGGGTTCCTGCAGGGAGTCCTCGTCGCGCCCGTCTCGCGGCTTTCCATCGTACTCGGGAAAGTGGTCGGCGGGACGCTGCTGGCGGTGCTTCAGGCCGGGCTATTTCTGGTGCTCGCCCCCTGGATGGGAATCGAGTTCACCGTCACGTCGGCAATCGCGGTTGCCGGCTTTCTGACATTGATTGCCTTCACGCTGACGGCCCTCGGTCTGGTCATCGCCTGGCCGATGGATTCGACGCAGGGCTTTCACGCGATCATGAGCGTCTTTCTGATGCCGATGTGGCTCCTCTCGGGATCTTTCTTCCCGGCGGGGGAGTCGGGGTGGCTGTCGTGGATCATCTTCCTGAATCCACTGACGTACGGCGTCGCCGGGCTGCGGCGCCTGTTGTATTGGCAGGAGCAATTGCCGGTGGCTTCGGGGCTGCCGGCGATGTCTGTCTGCCTGGGAGTCATGGTTATCTTCTGCGCGGCGTGCGTTGTTGCCGCGGTGGTCCTCGCCAGTCGACGGACCTCTCACAACGCCCGCTAGGGCAGATACACAAGCGGGCACGCGACGAAGCAGATCCCTGCCCGAGGGCAGCGAGCGGCGCCGTCCCCCGGGTTTCTTCCCGGTCTGCAGAATACGCGTACCGCCGGCCGGGAATGGTCGATCTAGAGAACGAGGCACGTGATGTCGAAGACTTTGTGGACGATACTCTTCCTCTCCTGTGGACTGCTGGCAATGGCGGGCTGCCGGAAGGGAGACACTTTTCCGGCGAGCGGTTCGATCGAGGACGACGGCCTGAATATCCGCGTCGAGAAGATCCCCGAGCCGGCATGGGATGCGCAGGGAGTCGGTGACTTCTCCTTCACCGACCGCACGGGAAAGACGATCACCAACCGCGACCTGCTCGGCAAACCGTGGATTGTCGGCTTTATCTTCACCCGCTGTGCCGGCCCCTGTCCGCGCGTCACCGGCCAGATGAAACTGCTCCACGAGCGGACCGGCGTGCAGGCCGTCAGCCTCAGCGTCGATCCCGAGTTCGATACGCAGGAAGTCCTCGCGAAGTATGCCGAGACCTATTCCGGGCTCGAACCCGGCGAGGAGGACCAGTGGTACTTCCTCACCGGCGACAAGCGCGAGATCTACGAGCTGATCATGAGCAGCTTCAAGATGCCGGTGAAAGAGGTCATCGGTGAAGACCGCGTGCCCGGCTTCGAAGTCATTCACAGCGTGAACATCATGCTCGTCGATGCAAACGGCCGCGTCGTCGGCAAGTACAACGCCCTCAAGGACGAGGAAATGGCCAAGCTGCGGCGGATCATCGAAGGCAAACAGGCACTCCCCTCGGGCGAGATGCTCACAACGTCGGCTGATCCGGAAGTCACCGCCTCCAGCTCGTCATCCGCGGACCAGTCGTCGGAGCAGACAGCCCCCGCCGCGACTGAAACTGCCGCCGAACCCGAGAAGACGCCCGCCGCCACGCCTGAGTCCTCCGGGAAGGAAGCCGAGTCCAGCAAGGAGGATAACGACGCGCAGGGCGACAAGGGCAAGCAGGAGGACGAAGCGAAAACTCCGGCGGAGAACGCGGAGAATCCCGCCTCGGCCGCGTTGATTTCGACTCGCCCCCACTTCGAGGCCAGGTCGGGATGGTTCTCACCGCTGCAACTTGCGGCAGTCGCGCCGGCGTTTTTCCTCGGCACCGCCACAACTGGGGCGAATGCTCCGGAAGCCGGTAATCCGCCCGGCGAGGTGCCGGAGTGGGTCTACAACCTGCCGGCGGTCAATGCGAGCCTCAACGGGCTGGCGACGGTGCTTCTGCTGGCCGGTTACGTGCTGGTCAAAAGGCGACGCCTGACTGCCCACAAACGGGTGATGCTGGCGGCGTTCGCCACCTCGGTGCTGTTCCTGGGAACTTACCTCGTCTATCACGCTTATGCCGGTTCGCGGCCCTTTCCCGGAACGGGAGCGGTCCGCGCCTTCTATCTGACGATTCTGGTGTCGCACATCATTCTGGCGGCAGCCGTGCCGGTCCTCGCCGTGATCACGATCTATCACGGTCTCCGGGAGCAGTGGGAGAAGCATCGGCGGATCGCGAAGGTCACGTTCCCGATCTGGGTGTACGTGTCCATCACCGGAGTTATAATCTACTGGATGCTGTACCACTGGCCGCTGTCAGTGACGGCGTGATCGATTCCGGCGAGCGACATTCGGCGGATTCGAGTCGATTTTACGAAACCAGGAGCGTTGCGATGTTTCGTCGGTTGACGTGGGCGGTCTGTCTGGCGGGGGCTCTCCTGTTCTCGGGCGCGACAATCCAGTCGGCTTCCGCCTGTCCCTCCTGCCGGGAAGCCAACCAGACCAACTCCGCCCTGCCCGCCGCCTATCAGTTCAGCATCCTGTTCATGCTGACCATCCCGGCGTTGATTCTGACCGGCTTCAGCGTCGGCCTCTACCGCCTGAACAAGGCGCAGGAACAGGCGTTGAACGACTTTGAAAGCGGTGACGTCTGGAACGCGCCGCCCCCCGCCGAGGACGAATAGACGGCCCTTCGCTGCCGGATGCCGATTGCCTCCGGTTGCGCGTGCATGCCCGATTTCCTGGAGGACTCGGCGCGCCCGCAATCTCCGCGGCCGCTGCGGGGAGGGAACTGACAGGTGTTCGCCACGTCTTCTCCCCCGGGGCTTCCTTCGTCCCGCCCCGGCCACGTGGCCGGCTTCGCTTACTCCGCGGAATCGGAATGCGTTTCCGGCAGCTGCACGTCGACGGTCGGGTCGAAGTAGCAGTCCATCGCCAGCCAGTAAGCGCGGGCGTAGCGGAAGAAGAACAGCGGGAAGACGATGCAGAACACGAGGAGCGGGCCGAGTACCCACACGTTCGGCCAGCCCGCGCCAAACCGCAGGCCGATGTAGACGATCGTGGAAATGATCGCCGTCAGCCCGTAGTTGACGTAGATCGACCCGAGAAAATAGCCCGGCTCGCGCTCGTACTTGAAGCCGCAGTGCCGGCAGCGTTCGTTCATGCGGAGCAGTCCGGAATACATCTGCTCTTCACCGCAGCGAGGGCAGACGAGTCGCAGCGCCCGGTTCAACAGAATTCCGCGTGTGATTCCCGCCAAGATCCTGGTTCCCGCGATAGGCACGTTGCGAGAGACGGTCGCATGCAGCCTGCATGAACTCGTGACTCCTCCCGTTTCCCGCTCATGTACTCCATTGTAGCGGATCGCGCTCTTCCCGGCTTGGGGTCACGTGCAGTTCGGGCAACTCGGCGGACAGCCGCCGGGCAAGCGTTTCCATCGCCGGCCGCTCCGTCGCGTAATGCCCCGGCAGGAGCATGGCGACTTCCAGATCGCGGGCCTTCAGGCAATCGTGAAAACGGGCTTCGCCCGTCAGCAGCGTCTGGCAATCGTGCGACTTCGCATCCGTCAGGAACTCCGCCGCCGATCCGCACGCGATCGCCACGCGGCGGACGAGCGTCTCCGCCGCGCCGACAAACTGCAGGCAGCTCACTCCCAGCGCCTGCTTCACCCGCTCGATGAGATCCGCAAGTGGAAGGGGTGCGGGCAGCGTTCCGCAGCGCCCCGCTCCGAGTGTTCCCGGCAGCGGCTGCAGCGGGTAGACGTCAAAGGCCGGCTCCTCATACGGGTGTGCGGAGCGCAGCGCCGCGACGACCTGCGGCAGCACCCGGGAGGGCAGCACGAACTCGACACGGTCTTCGGCAACTTCCTCGAACCGCCCGGCCTCGCCGATTGTCGGATTGGAGTGTTCCGACCCGCGAAACGTCCCGGTTCCCGAAAGGAAATAGCTGCACTCCGAGTACTCGCCAATCCGCCCCGCCCCGGCTTCCCAGACCGCCCGCTGCACGCGCTCCCGCTGTTCGCGAGGCACAAACGTCACGAGCTTCAACTGCGACGCCTGGTCCCGCGGCCGCAGCGGTTGAATGTCCGCAAGCCCGAGAAGCTCGGCCAGTTGCCGGTTAATCCCTTCCGTCGCGCTGTCGTAGCTGGTGTGCGGACTGTAGACCGCGATGCCGTGAGCGATCAGATTGAGCAGCATCGCGCCCTGCGGATCGTCCGCCGTCAGTCGCTTCACCGGGCGAAAGAGCACCGGATGATGGGTGACGATCAGTTCGGCCTTCTCGCCGACCGCTTCGGCGGCGACGTCGGACGTCAGCGTGAGGCAGGTCACAACCCGCGTGACGTTGGCACGGCGATCACCAATCAGCAATCCCGTGTTGTCCCACTCCTCCGCCAGTTCGGGAGGAGCCAGACGCTGAAGGACTGAGATGACGTCAGCCAGGGAAGGCATGTTCCTGTTCCTTTGAAGCGCGAACGAGTGGACAGACGAAAGTTCCCCGCGGCCGGTGCCGGACCAGCGGGAAGCTGCGTCCCCTCATTCTCCAATGAGGAACTTGTAGTTCAAGACACGATTGCCGTTCGACTGCTCGGCACGAATCCAGAGTTCGTGTCCTTCGAGCGCGGCGGCATCGGGAACATAATAGAACTTGTGATCGACGCCCGGGCCGAGCTTCGTGACGGTCTGGCGTTGCCGCCGCCGCCCCGGAATGAACAGGCTGCAGTTGAAGTTCATGATCTCGGGAGGCTCGGTGCGGTTCTCGATCCGCTGCTCAATCTCCAGCCGGCCGTCGGGAAGAAGGCGGCTGGACGCTTCGAGCGTGATGTCCCCCAGCCCGACCTGATAGGGACGATAGACACTGAAGCGATAAGGCCGGTCAGCCGAGATTTCAAACTCGAGAGTTGTGGGAATCGTCCCCAGACTCGTGTCCGGAGGGAAGGAGAGCACGATCGGCAGCCGGTAGGCTTCATTCACACCCAACTGCAGATCCCACTTCTGCGGCTCGACTTTCCAGTCGCGCGGAAGCTGAACGGAAACCGTGCCGCTGACTCCCTGCGGGAAGGGATTGCTGCCGAGAAGCGCATCGGCATGGCCGCCATACTCGCTGCTGAGCCGACCTTTTTCGTACTTCACCGCCATTTGCCAGCGAAGCAGAGGATCGACGGCGTTTCGAATAATGATCGGAACCGGCCCGACATCGACGAACTGCTGGCCGGTGGAGGGATCGGATTCGAGTCTCTGCCGGCGTCCCCAGAGATCCAGCACTTCCGCCTTCTCGCCGAAGCAGACCCGCTCGCGCACCGGCGAGTTGCTCCACAGCACGACGATCCCTTCGCCGCCACGAGTGAAGACGGCGTTCTCGCTGTGGCGGCGGAGCGTCAGGCGGCCCAGGTAACGTGCACCGCGCAGTGCCAGTGCCGTGGTCCGCCAGGGGAGAAAGAGTTCGGTTGGAGATCCATCCGCATAGAGCAGGCCCCGCTGGCGGTCGAACGGATTGGAAACGAAGATTGCGTCGGCTTCGCCGGCTTTCGCAGCAACGATCCGCCGCACCAGGTCCGCCGCCCGCTGATCGTGCGTGTGCCCCTCTTCGGGGAGTGGCTGCAACAACACCCAACGAGGCACCTTCCTGCTGCGCGAGTTCCGCAGTGCCGCGACCAGGGAATCATAATCCAGAGGCTGCGGATTGCTGATCGAATAGAAAGTGTTTGGCGTATCACTGCCGCGGGGGAGCGGGTTGTCCCAATCCCAATGGATGCCGATGTGAACGTCGCGTCCGATGCGGTCGAACTCCCGCTTCACGCCTGCCAGCGTCGCTCCCAGGCTGGGCATTCCGAGAAAGCTGGAGTCGCTCTCATCGCCGAGTTGCCAGTGCCGCACGTGGAAGGAATAGCGGGCGATCACCGGTTCGAGCGTGGGATACCAGATCTCGGGAGGGAGCATGAAGATCTTGCTCACTCCCTCCCAGTTGTAGGCGAACTTCTCGACGAGTGCCTCGGGAGGATCGTTCAGCATGCCGACGACCGTGATCCCCCGGCGTTCGAGCTGCTGCATCAGCTTCGTGATTTCCGAGCTGCGCGCGGCCCGCTGCGGATCGGCCGCCGACCAGAGCGGAAACTTCAGCCAGTTGATGCCCCCCTGGCCGGCGGTTTCGGCGAAGGCCGAGAGGGGCATCTCCCCCGCGCCGTGAGGCAGCGACCAGCCGAACTCACCGACATCGGTCGGTTCGGGGGGCTCCATCACCGCGAAGGTTGCCGTCTTCTCGACGAAGACATTCCCCTCGCGTTCGAGGATCGCGCATCCGCGGTAGCTTCCGTTCGGCTGCGGATCGAGATCCCAGACAATCGGAGCGAGAGGCGAGTCTCTCTCCGCCCGCTGAGCAGCACTCAGCGGAAACGTCTTCGTCGCGAGCAGCTGCCCCTGCCCTGTTTCGAGCCGCATCGTGAGCAGATAGTTCGAACGGGGATCGAGCCCCTGCACATCGGCCTGCAGCTGAATGGGTTCGTGAGGGCGAAAGAAGCTGTTCGATGAGCTCGTCGTCAGTCCCAGCCGGGGCAGACTGCCGATGTGAATGTCGTCGAACCAGACAGTGCCGTGGATGTCCATTCGCTCCCGGTGGGCGACGTGACAGCCGACGACGAGGAAGCGGACATCGGAACTCGGACTGATCGGGCCGATTTCGAGGCGCACCCAGTCGGCATGAGTGCCTCCCACCAGCCGGGAGAGTCCCCGCTGAATCCGTTCGCGTTTGTGGTTCAGCAGCGAGACGGACAGGAAGGCGGCATCATGCACCAGGCCTTCGGTGCGGATGTATCCGTGCACAACGTACGAATGGTCCGGATTGATCCGGACCAGAGGCGAGTAATACGCCGCCTGGCCGCCGTTGAGCACAAATTTCAGGCTCTGGCGGTCGCCGCGGCCGGTCCCGCGATCGATGCTGGCTTCGACATACCGGGGGAAGCCCGCTCCGCCGCGGCGGCTCCAGTCGTCGGGCTGACCGTCATAATCGCGATCTTCCGCGTTGTCGAACGTAAACGAGCGCACCTCCACCGCGAACGGGGTCGGATCGACCACCGCCGTTGCGGTCAGCAGCCAGCCGCACGCCAGGTAGAAGGGGGACAGCGATCCGACTATCATGAGAGAAGAGAATCGAGTGGACCTCGGGCAAGTCGCCGCCGGCGCGCGGTTCGAGACGCGTCCGGCGGTGTTGTCATCGTCTTTCGGGTTGCACCCGCTGGATTCCCTTCGGAGTCCGTTTCGCTGAACCGGTTCGCACGGATCTGCCGAAGAGAAGGGTTCGATCCAGGAATTCGGACACAACGGCAAGGTGCAGCCTTCGGGTCGCCGATTCCGGGAAGAGGCGGGACAGGAAACGCTCCCGCCCGCTCACGAGTGCCCAGGCAGGAAAGGAACTTATGCAGACGTTGCGGATTGGTGTGGCTTCACGGGGATTTCAGCAGCCGCTCAAACAATCCTTGAAGACCGCGTCCGACATGGGAGCCCGCGGAATCCAGTTCGACGTTCGGAACGAACTGCGGCCGCAGGATCTCTCCGAGAGCGGACGTCGGCAGTTTCTCCATCTCCTGGATGAACTCGATCTGCAGGTGGATTCGTTTTATCTGCCGACCCGGCGCTCGCTTTACGATCTGGAGTATCTCGACGACCGCCTCGCGGGATTTCGCAGCGCGATGCTGTTCGCCTCGCAACTCGGGGCGCGCGTCCTCACCGCGCGCATCGGACGCATCCCCGCGGACACGGCAAGCTCCGAATATGAGATCCTGCGGCAGGTGCTCGGGGATCTGGCCCGCTATGGCAACCATGTCGGCGTGACGCTCGCCGTGATTCCCTCGGGCGACCCCGCCGCGAACATGCTGCAGCTCATCACGCAGATTACCGAAGGTCCGGTGGGGGTCGACTTCGATCCGGCCGGCTTCGTCATGTCGGACCACGATCCGGTCGATGCACTCCGTACGCTGCATGCGCTGATCGTCCACATGCAGGCCCGCGACGGTTTGAAGGACATCGACGGCAGCGGCCTCGAAGTTCCGCTCGGCCGCGGCGAAGTCGACTGGGGCGAATTCGTTGCGCTGGTCCATGAAATTGAATACGGCGGCTGGGTCACCGTCACCCGCAGCCAGGGAGATGATGTCCTCGGCGACTCGGCCCGAGCCATTCGATACCTTCGACAACTGACTTTCCAGTAAGCCCCGACCCGCAAGCACGCATCATGCCCCGGGGCGGCGGCGCTGCCCCGGCGATTACGGTGTCCCCCGGCTTTTCGAATCAGCCTCTCTGACACAGCGGCTCCCTGCGAGCCGGGTGAACACTCACCCCCGGCTCCGCGGGGCCTCGTCCTTCTTAACACTCGATGACTGAAACCCCCGTCCTCACCGTCGCCCAACTCACCCACTGCATCAAGGACCTGATGGAAGGGGCGTTTCCCTACGTCTGGGTGCTGGGGGAAGTCTCGAACTGCACGCGGGCCGGCTCGGGACATATCTATCTCACGCTGAAGGACGATGCCGCACAGATTCGCGCGGTGATCTGGCGGAACGCGGCGGCGCGGATGAAGTTCGAGATCCAGGACGGACTCGAAGTTGTCGCCGCCGGCCCGGTGGAAGTCTATGAAGCGCGCGGCACCTATCAGCTCATCATCGAGCAGCTGGTGCCTCAGGGCGTCGGCGCGCTTGAGCTCGCCTTTCGGCAGCTTCACGAAAAGCTCGCCGCCGAAGGTCTGTTCGATCCCGAGCGAAAGCGGCCGCTGCCACGGTTTCCGCGCCGAATCGCGCTCATCACCAGCCCCACCAGCGCAGCCGTCCGCGACATGCTGCAGGTGATCACGCGCCGCTGGTCGGCCACCAACATCATCGTCGTTCCGGTCGCCGTGCAGGGAAACGGAGCCGCCGAGCAGATTGCCGCCGCGCTCCGCATGGTGCATACGATTCCCGATGTGGATGTGGCGATCCTCGGCCGCGGCGGGGGAAGTCTCGAAGACCTGTGGGCGTTCAACGAAGAAGTCGTCGCGCGGGCCGTCTATGACTGCAGGATTCCGGTGATCTGCGGTGTCGGCCACGAGATCGATGTGAGCATTGCCGACCTCGTTGCGGATCGGCGGGCGCTCACCCCGAGCGAAGCGGGCGAGCTCGTCGTCCCGCATCGCGACGAGATCCGACGACACCTCGAGCGTCTGCATCAACAGCTGCTCGCCGGCCTTCAGCAGCGGGCAGCCCGTGCTCGCCTGCAACTGGACTCCCTTGCAGCGCAGCGGGCCTTCGCACGGCCCTTCGAGCGGATTCACGATGCCGCCCGGCAGGTCGATGAACTGGAGCTGCGCGCGAAGAACGCCATCCGCCAGCGACTCGAGCGCGCCCGGCATCGCCTGACGAGCATCTCCTGCTCACTCGAAGCGCTGAGCCCGCTCAAGGTTTTGACGAGGGGATATTCCATCACCCGCCGCGCCGGCACGACAGAGGTGGTGAGATCGGCAACCGAGCTTCAACCGGGCGATGCGATCGAGACATTTCTGCACACGGGTCGAGTCACCAGCCGCGTGGAATCGGTTGATGCCGCGCACAGCTTCTTCGTTCCTGGCAGCGACACTCCGCCCGCGAACGGAAACGACGCTCCCGCGACAGATGGCCCCGCCCCGACAGAGTGAGGTCACTTCCCGAAGATTCCGAGAATTTCCGCGGCTTTCGCCGCGATTGATGCAGACGAAAGAGAGCCCCATGGCTGACGGATCGAAACCTCAAGACGCCACTGCTTCCCCGAGCTTTGAAGCCTCGCTGGAGATGTTGCAGCAGATCGTGAACGAACTCGAAACCGGCTCGATCGGCCTCGAAGAGTCGCTGCAAAGATTTGAAGAAGGGATCGGCCTGCTGCGGAACTGTTACGCACTGCTTGAAAATGCGGAACAGCGGATCGAACTGCTCACCGGCCGCGATGCCGCCGGCAATCCGCTGACCACTCCCTTCGACGCCACCGCCAGCACCGAGCGCAACGAACGCCAACCGGGAAAACCCACCCGTCGCCGAACGAGCAAATCAACCGCCGAAGACACGGCAGATGAAGCGGCACCGGAGAAGGGGCTATTTTAGGCTACAGGCTGGAGACTGTAGGAATTTGAATCCTCGTCTACTCCAGTCTCCGGTCTCCAGCCTACAGTCTTCCCCGCAATGCATCCCGGCGTTCTTCATATGAGCCGATTTCGTTGACTTTCAGGCCGAACTTCTCGCCGATCTTCACGGCTTCGCCGCGGCAGTAGACCTGGTTGTTCACGCACAGGTCGAGCAGTTCTTCGCAGGGCTTGTCGAACGTCACGATCGCCCCCGGGCCCAGGTCCATCAACTGGCCGAGCAGGATTCGCTTCTCCGCCAGCTTCACGATGACCGGAACCGGCAGCTTGAGGATCTGTCGAATCCGCCGCGTGCGCTCTTCGTCGGCACTGAGCGGCGCTCCTGCGGTTGCAGGTTTCGTCGAAGTCGGCGGTACCGCGGCGGGCGGCGGCTGATCTTCGAGAACCGCCGGGAGCGGCTGGCTCACCGGCCAGATCATCCAGATCGCCGGCGCGGACGTCGCGGACTCGGCCGACTCCTGGAGAACAAAAGGCACCAGCCCCGCCCCCTCGACCGGCTCGCACAGATTGATCGCGGCCAGCAGGTTGTCGGTCGACTGACACGAATACTCGTCGGAGACGAATCCCTCCGGCAGCAGACTCAACGTCCATTCCATCGGCAGCGTTTCAAGCCGCGCCTTCTCATTCGGCCCCGGTGCCGCATACCACGCGGGAAGCGGCAGCGAAACGGGCAGCGCCAGCAGCAGCGCCCGCTCGCCGACCTGCAGCGTCACGAGCAGGCCCGGCCCTTTCAGCTCCGGCGGCGGATTGCCCTCGTACCATTGCTGCAACGCACCGATCGACAGCGGGAACTTCGTGCCGAAGCAGCGGTTCAGTGAGTCAGCAATCGCCGGCTGGTTCCGCAGGCAGGCGGAGTAAATGGCGTCGAGATTTGCGGCGGAAAGCTCCGACATCGAAAACCTCGCAGGTCAACGACGAACGTGCGCTCGAAGGGCAGCGTCGAATCGGGAGTGAATAATGAGACGTATTCAACTCTAGGATATCGACCACCCGGCCGCCGTGACTTCAGGCAGAATCCGCAGACTCGACGCCCATTACCACCCCGAAATAACAGGCAAACCGGAAGGTCACACTCAAGAACGTCCGTGCTTCTGTGAAACTGCCTTCCAAAGAAAAAAGCGACGCCCCGGTCTCCAGACCGGGGCGTCGAGGGGTGCAGCGTGAAACCGACTCCTTCGCCCATCCTTGCCCGTTCAGCTACAACCCATGCTGTTGCCGCAGTTGTGGCACAGATAGCAGTTGCCGTTGCGGACCGTAATCGCACCGCAGTTGTCACACGCCGGGGCATCTGACTGGAACTTGGCGAACTGCATGCTGCGGATCGCCGGCCCGTCGAGTTCGGGGCTCTGCTCCAGCTGGTCGCGACGGACCGCGGCCATCAGGGCCGTCGCAGTCACCGCCTCGGTGCCGTGGGCGGTCCCGTTCGTCGCGACAGCAGCCGTCGCCGTCGACTTCTCTGCCGTTCCGGTCTCCGCGGCCGGTTCTTCCCGCTTGGGAGCATTCTGCTCCCGATAGCCGGGGATGAACTGCATCGCCAGGAAGCGGAAGATGTAATCCACCACGCTCTTCGCGTGCGGGATGTCCTGGTTGTTCGTCCAGCCGGAAGGCTCAAACCGGCTGTGCGAGAACTTGTTCACCAGAACTTCGAGCGGCACGCCGTACTGCAGACACATCGAGGTCTCGGTGCCGATGACGTCCATCAGGCCGCCGATCGTGCTTCCCTCTTTCGCCATCGTGATGAAGAGCTCGCCCGGCTTGCCGTCCTCGAAGAGGCCGACCGTGATGTACCCTTCGTGACCACCGACCGAGAACTTGTGCGTGATCGAATGCCGCGTCGCCGGCAGGTGACGGCGGGCAGGCACCGGAACCACGGGAGCGGCGGGAGCCGGAGCGGCCTCGGCCTTCTTCCGATCCCCTTCCTTCTTCGTCGCCAGCGGCTGGCTGCTCTTCGAACCGTCGCGATAAATCGCGAGCGCCTTGAGCCCCAGCTTCCAGCCTTCGAGATACGCCTTCTCGATGTCCTCGACCGTCGAATCCTCGGGCATGTTGACGGTCTTGGAGATCGCCCCCGAGAGGAACGGCTGCGCCGCCGCCATCATCCCCACGTGCGCCTGCCAGCTGATCGAACGCTTCCCCTTGGCCGGCTTGAAGGCACAGTCGAACACCGGCAGGTGCTCTTCCTTCAACTGCGGCGCGCCTTCGATCGTATCGTGCTGATCGATATAGGCGACGATCGCCTCGATCGACGGCTGGTTGTAGCCGAGCGTCTTCAATGCCGTCGGCACGGTGCGGTTGACGATCTTCATCATGCCGCCGCCCGCCAGCTGCTTGTACTTGACAAGCGCGATGTCGGGCTCGATGCCGGTCGTATCGCAATCCATCATGAACGCGATCGTGCCGGTCGGGGCGAGAACCGTCGCCTGGGCATTGCGGTAACCGTGCACCCGCCCGGAGGCGATGCACTCATCCCACACGGCGCGGGCGGCGTTACGCAGCTCGACCGGGCAGGTCGGATCGATCTTCTCCACCGCATCCCGGTGCTGCTGCATGACCTTCAGCATCGGCTCGCGATTCTCGGCATAACCCGCGAAGGGACCGAGATCGCCGGCAATCCTGCTCGAAGTGAGATACGCCTGACCGGTGAGCAATGCGGTCAACGCCCCGCAGATTCCGCGGCCGGCATCGCTGTCGTAGGGAATGCCCATCGACATCAGCAGGCTGCCGAGGTTGGCGAAACCGAGTCCCAGCGGACGATAGCGGTGGCTGTTCTCCGCGATCGCGGGTGTCGGGTAGCTCGCGTGATCGACGAGGATCTCCTGGGCCGTGATGAAGATCGACGCCGCCCGGCGATACCGTTCGACATCGAACGTGCCGTCCTCGCGACGGAACTTCTTCAGGTTCAGGCTTGAGAGATTGCACGCCGTGTCGTCGAGGAACATGTATTCCGAACACGGATTCGAAGCGTTGATCGGCCCCGAGTTCGGGCAGGTGTGCCAGCGGTTGATCGTCGTGTCGTACTGCAAGCCCGGATCGCCGCAGTACCACGTCCCTTCGGCAATCTCGCGGAACAGGTAGCGGGCCTCGTATTCGGGCCCCTTGCGGTTGTGGTCGGTGACCCAGCGGGTCTCCCACTTCCGTCCATCCACAACGGCCTGCATGAACTCGTCGCTGACGCGGACCGAGAGGTTCGCGTTCTGGAACATGATCGAACTGTAGGCTTCGCCGTTGAAGTTCGATTCATACTCGCCGCTGGCGATCAGGGTCCGCGCCTTCTTCTCTTCGCGGGCCTTCGCCTGGATGAATTCGAGCACATCGGGATGCCAGTCCTTCAGGCTCTGCATCTTGGCCGCGCGGCGGGTCTTGCCGCCGGACTTCACGACCGCGGCGATCTGATCGTAGACCCGCATGAACGAGAGCGGTCCGGAGGGAACGCCGCCCCCCGAAAGCTTCTCCTTGGAACTGCGGATCGTCGACAGGTCGGTTCCGGTCCCCGAGCCGAACTTGAACAGCATGGCTTCGCTCGTCGCGAGGCGCATGATGTCTTCCATGTTGTCGTCGACCGACTGGATGAAGCACGCCGAGGCCTGCGGATACTCGTAGGGACTCTCGGGGCGCTGGATCGAGTTCGTCTTCGTATCCCAGCGATAGTTGCCCCGGCAGCCTTTCACCCCATACTGGTGATAAAGGCCGACGTTGAACCAGACCGGCGAATTGAACGAGCCGTACTGATGCAGGCAAAGCCAGGCCAGCTCGCGATAGAAGTTCTCGCCATCTTCGGCGGTGGCGAAATAGCCGTCCTCAATGCCCCAGTCGGCGATGGTCCGCGCGACGCGGTGAATCACCTGGCGAACGCTGGTTTCGCGTTCGGGGGTGTTCGGCTCGCCGTAGAAATACTTGCTGACAACTACGTTCGTCGCCAGCGCGCTCCACGAGGCGGGCACCTCGCAGTTGGTCTGCTCGAAGAGCACTCCCCCGTTCTCATCCTTGATCTGTGCCGACCGCAGCTCCCACTCCACGGTGGCAAAGGGATCCACCCCTTCCGGACAAAACGTAGCTGGAACTTTCATGGCCAGCGTCTCCGCGTCGTTCCGTCGATGCCCATTGACTGACTGCCCCGCCAATCCTGGAACCGCACTTCCCTTCTCTCCGTGCATCATGCACCCTTTCCTGTGACAGGCTCCTGCACCGTTGAAGGTCTAATCCCCTTCCCGGAATCGACAGTACCCCCGCCTGAACTGTACAAATTTTCACTGGAAATGTCAAGATGTGACGTCTGAAACAGAACACTATCCATAGGGCTCGTGCACCAAGGAGCCCCTATATCTAGTGATCTGCACGCTGGCCCCATGATATAGGCGGCAATCGGATTGTCAACAACCTGCCGCCCGGGCCCGCCCCCTATCCTGACACGAGGCCGACCTAACCTGTTGAAATTCAACAGATTACCCCCGGCAGAAAAATGAAGAAATTGTGAAACATGGGTGGCCGCCTCGAAGCTCGGCATCACCATTACTTGTGGCAGGGCCACCAGGCACACCCCATATCTTGTGGCCGCGCCTGAGAAGACAGAGAAACGGGGACACCTGCGCAGGGTTTAATGCGTTCCCACAGGCTCCGTTGCCGGACCTCCCCCAAGTTGGGGAGAAAAGACGGCTATCCGGCTGCTTGTCGCCGACTGCCGAGCGGGGAAGCCGGGATTCAGTCACGGACGAATGCCCGCCCGTCAAAGCAGAACTGACGGTCCTGATTCGCGACCAATGCCGCCTGCCGCGTCCGCTCACTTGTAGGTGATCTGGACCTTGTCGATCATCCCGTTGAACTTGAACGGCCGGCGGTCGAAGTACGCCTGGGAGACGGGCGAGTAGCTGTCCATGCCCACGTCAAATGCGTCGTTGGCGGTGAAGGCGAGCACCGCCGTCCGCGGCACACGGCCCTTCGCCATCTGCTTGCCGTCAATACGAATGACGACCTCGGCGGCTCCGCGGGGCGCAGCGATGACTGTCTCGACCTCGATCTTCACTTTTCCCGTCGGCAGGGTGCCCTCCGTTTCGAGGCGAGTGCGTTCGATCTCGAACAGGTTGTACTCGTAGCTGAGCTTGCCCTTGTCCACCCAGAGCGAAAGGCCGCCGGAGAACGCCCCGAGTGCGTACAGCACTCCGGAGGAGTCGGGCTTGAGTTCGACATCGACCGTGACCAGGTTGCTGCGCGCCCCCACCTTCGGCCCCGCGAACTCGGGAACGCCCACCACGTCCTGGGTGTAGTGGAACTCGGTCGCCGGATTACGGGGTGCCGACTGCGGGCTCCAGACAATCGACCACAGGCCGCCGCCGATCGGGTAGACGAGGTTGGCTTTCGCCTCTCTGTCAAACAATGCCTTCATCTCGGCCAGCTTCCCGGCCTCCCTGTCGGCCAGATCGGTCGCCTGCGAGTAGTCCGCGTTGAGATCGTAGAGGGCCCACTTGTCCTTGTCGGGAGTCCACTTGTCGATGCCCGCCGGCAGACCGGGTACCCAGGGGATACGCGGGCCCCAGGCCGAGGCGAACCAGCCGTCCGAGGAGTAAATGCCCCGGTCGGCCATACACTCAAAATACTGGGCCTTCTTCTGCCCCGGTGCCGTGCTGCTGGCGAAGGTGTATTTCATGCTGATGCCGTCCAGCGGCTGTTGGGCGACGCCATCCACCGTCTTCGGCGCCGGAATGCCGATCACGTCGTAGAGGGTCGGCACGATGTCGTTGACATGATGGAACTGGGGGCGGGGGGTCTTGTCCGCCTTGATCGACTTCGGCCACGACACCGCCAGCGGAGTGCGCGTGCCGCCGAAATGCCCGGCGCTGAGCTTGGTCCCCTGATAGGGCGTGGAACCGTACCAGGCCCAGCCTGCGTGATACATGTTGTCCGTCTTGCTGCTGCCGAGCACGTCCAACCCGCCGAGTTCCTTGAGGACGCTGAGGTGATCCTGAATTTCGGTCGGGATCGCGTTCTGCGCGAGCAGTTCACTGATGGTGCCGTGCAGGCCCTCCGAGCTCGAACCGTTATCACCCCAGACGTAGAAGATCAGCGTGTTGTCGCGGATGCCCAGCCGCTCAAGCTCGTCGATCAGCCTTCCGGCCTGGGTGTCGGCGTGCTCAGTGAAGCCAGCGAACACTTCCATCAGGCGTCGCTGGAATGGCTTCTCGTCCTCGGGGATGTCGTCCCAGGCGGCCAATGTGGCGGGGCGTGGTGTGAGCCGGGTATCGGGGGAAATCCAGCCGAGTTCCTTCTGGCGCGCGAAGAGTTCCTCGCGCATTGCATCCCAACCCTTATCGAACTTGCCTTTGTATCTGTCCGCCCACTCCTTGAAGATGTGGTGCGGCCCGTGCGAAGCGCCGGGCGCCCAGTACATGAAGAACGGCTGCTCGGGAGCGAGGGCGTTTTGTCTGCGGAGCCAGCTCACCGCCTTGTCGGCCATGTCCTCGGTGAAGTGGTACCCCTTCTTCTCCGGGGCGGGCAGGCGCACCGTGTTTTCCACGATCGCCGGTTCCCACTGCGACGATTCGCCCGCCAGAAAACCGTAGAAGTAATCAAACCCGACCAGCCGTCCGACCGGCCAGCGTTCAAACGGCCCCTGACTCGTCGTCTGCTCGGCGGGCGTGTTGTGCCACTTGCCGAAGGCGGCCGTGTTATAGCCGTAGTAGCCAAGGACCTTCGCGACGCATGCGGTGGTTGCGGGCCAGTGGCCGGTGTAACCGTCCCAATCGTTGGCGAGCTCGGCGATCTGGCCGAATCCGACCCGATGGTGATTGTGGCCGGTGAGCAGGGCCGCCCGTGTCGGCGAGCACATCGCCGCATTATGGAAGCGGTTGTAGACAATGCCGCTCCTCGCGATGCGATCCAGCGTCGGCGTGTGAATGGGCCCGCCGAAAGTGCCGGGCAGTGCCGGCCCCACGTCATCCAGCATGATGATCAGCACGTTGGGGGCGTCAGCGGGCAGATGCCGCACCGGCTTCCTCGGCGAATACACCGAGTCCACGATCGTCGGACCGGCCTTGCTGCCCGACGGCGTCGGAGGAAACGGGAGGCTTTCGCCCGTGGCGAGGGCCGCCGGCTTGTCCTGGCCCTGCGCGACGGTGGGGAGTCGGCCCGAAGTCGCTAGCCAGCCGAGCACTGCACCGACGGCGATCACTGTTCCGGCAGCCAGATTCGTTCGCGTCCGCATGCTGTCGTCTCCTTGAAAGCCACTGTTCATCAGCGAAAAGCCGAACGATGGTTTCATGCGATAGAGACGACGGTCAGCGTCGCCGCCGCGTTGGAACCATCAGACGCCGGATACCTGCAGGGACTTGCGGCAACGGCCGACAAATCCGCTGCACAGACTACCGAAGACTTGAACTGCCCGCCGAAACGCGAGAATCGCCGACGATGACAGCCTGTGATGCACTTCCGGCAGGACTTCATCCAACCAGGATGCCGAGGAAGGCAATCCAGCAATGTCCGCTGAATGTCTCTGCCCGGTATTCGTCATCTCGGCCCACGCGACGCAAGCGCCTCAGCCAGCCGAACGTCCGCTCCACACCCCAAATAACACAGTATCGCGACAGCAGCACGAGACCTTTCTTCGCTTCCGTTGGGGACGACAGGACGGCTATTGAACTTTCATCGCCGGTATCCGGGGCCGGGAGGCCGGCCCCGCTCCGCGGCTCGGCTTTGCGGTTACTGCAACTTGTCTTTGACTTTCAAGACGGCCATCGGAATATCCGTACAGTGGACGTCGACTCCAAGGCCGACAGCGAGAAAATAGTCCTCGACTTTGTGGCCAGGCCAGCAGTTCACTTTGAAGCCTTGCTTTTGCGCTTCCTTCACCAGTGTTCGAGAAGTGCCGCTGAGCTGGCAGCCAATGTAATTGACCTGCAGGCTCTTCGCCTTCTGGATGAGCTCGGCGGACAGCGGCTTGCCGGAAATGAAGAGGGTGGGAGCCTGCGCATCGAGGCTGCGAATTTCCTTGAGAGCGCGTTCATCGAACGACGTATAGGCGTAGATCGACGTTGCGGGCTTCTTCGCTTCGGCGGCTTCGTGCAGTGTCCGGCAAAGCTGGCGAACGCGCTCGTCCGGGTACAACGACTTGTTGCTGACCTTCATCTCCAGCTCGATGTAGACCCCCGGCTTGTCCGCGAAATAGTCCAGGAACTCGTCGAGAAAGAGAAAGCGTTGCCCCTTCTTGGAAACGACATCCTTTAACTCGGCCGCGGTCTTGTTCTCCACGGCACCGCTGGCATTGTAGGTTCGATCGAGACTGTCGTCGTGCAGAATGACGAGCACGCCATCTTTGGTCATGCGAATATCCGTCTCGAATCCGCGAATCCCTCTCTCGTAGCTGGCGCGAAAGGCATCCATGGTGTTCTCTTCATACTCATGCGCGCCGCCACGATGAGCCATCACGAGCGGGCCTGGCCCTTGAGCGACAGCACTTTGCCCCATCGCAACGAGGCCGAGGACGACAAGAAGAAGCTTGCTGAATTTCATGGGGAAGATTCTCAAGATTCGGGGGGAAGCCAGGCAGGTCATTTTCCGAAAACTCGAATCGTGTGTCGGCGAAGTCCCTGATGGGGCAAACTCCGTCGAAGCTTTCTCAGGGACGGCCTCACCGCGTTTGATCAGTATACAGGATGATCCGGGCGGAAGCTCCTGCGTGCGCGAGGCCGCTCATGGTCAGCCAACGGGTCGAAATCCCCGCCTGGTCAGGATGCATCGGAAGTGGCAACAGCTCGACCGTGATACAGGTGGTCGTGAAAAACAGCCATACGCTTTTGGGACTCAATCGGCGGACTGGAGGATCGCCGCAACGCACGGGCAGCAAACCGGGAAAAGCCCGTCACCGAAAACGACGCTGGGCCTCTTGTCTCATCAAGTCGGGGTGACAGGACGGCGATGGAACTTTTTTCTGGCTCTTCGGGCGACTGGCTGCAGCCGTTGGCTTCGATCGCACATGCACAGGCAAATAGAGCGGCGGAAACGGGTTGCCAGAAGTGCCCCGGGTCACTTCGCGAAAATGCACAACGAAATCTCGCTCAGGGTGTGCCCTTCGGTTACGCTGTGACGGAGTTTTCTGCCCGGAACCATTGATGACATCTTCGCAAGACCCGTTGCCGTCTGCCCGATCGGCCGACGCTGAATCGCCGCCAGGAGTTCGTGGCGTTGATGTGGACCAAACGCTGGTCCGCAGCGTGCCCGAAGCCGTCGTCGACGCCGACAAACGGAGGTTGCAAACTGACTGACATCAGTTCAGACTGCATGCCCGCCAAACTTCATTGAGAAATGATGCGGACATCGAGAAGCGCGAGGCCGAAGAGAAAGCCCGCCTTGAGTCCGTGACCTCCATCAAGCCCTCTCCCCAGTAGCGGAGTGGCGATTCACCTTCAACAAGCTCCTTAGCCTCCTTCATCGCCCATGGACAACAATAACAAGAACAACGACGAAGCCGCCCGTCGCGCCTACTGGACAGAGCAAATGGAACAAGGCTACGCGATGGTCGAAAAGCTCATCGCGTTTCCGGTGAACGAGTGCGGTGAGCCATTCGCCTCACTGCCGGATGCGGCCGCCAGCGCGGGGGTGGAGATGCAGTTCTCCACGAGCAAAATCGCCGGAGAGCTCGACCGCGTGTACTACATGCGCGAGAGCCTCACGCACGACGTCGTGGCGATCGGGCGCGAGATGAACGAGCGCGGCTGGATCCTGCGGATCGAAGACTGCTTCCGCACGCTGGAGATGCAGCGCCAGCTCGTGCGCAAGCCCGAGGTCTTCGACATGGTCTTGCAGAAGTGCATCTGGGAACTGGGTGGCGAGATCCCCACGCCCGAATTGATGTTCCGCCGCTCCATCGTGATGACCGCCAACATGCCCAAGATCGGCGCGCACATGTCCGGCTCGGCAATTGACATCTCCGTCTGGCGCCGCGACGATGGCTCCGAAGTCTGGCGCGGTTATCCGTATCTGGAAGTGAGCGAATGTACGCCGATGCGTTCTCCGTTCATCGCACCGGAAGTCCTGGAGAACCGCCTGGCAATCACGGAACTCATGGAGAAGCACGGGTTCATGCACTTCCCCTTCGAGTTCTGGCACTACGACAAGGACGACGCGGCCATGCACATCGTCACTGGCAATCCAGCTCCCTGCCGCTTCGGCCCGGTGAACTGGGACCCGCGCACCAACAAGGTCACCCCCGTCGAAAACCCGACCGAGCTGCTCAATCCGCTGCCCGTGATCGAACGGGAAATCGCCGCCGCACTGGAGCGTGCCCGCTCATGAAATGCCGTCGCGCGGCCCCCCGTGCACCGTGGAGTGACGCCATCGCCGAGTTCACTGCCCCCTGAGAATCGATTGGGATCGAACCATGAAACTCACCCTCCTCACCGCCCTGTTGCTCGCGCCCCTGGCCTCGCTCCATGCCGCCGAACCGAAGACTGGCGAATCCAGGCGAATCGACCTCGGAGAAGATGTCACGCTGGAGGTTGTCTATCTGCCGCCGGGTGAGTTCATGATGGGCAGCACACCCGAAGAGAAGATGTGGGCCACGGGCATCGAAGGGGGCGCTCAACCGGGGACGACGCGCGAGTCGTTCGAAGGCGAACAGCCGCGATTGACGCGGGTGAAGCACGGCTTCTGGATGGGCCGCACGGAAGTCACCGTTGGTCAGTTCCGACGCTTCGTTCTGGAGACCAGGTATGTCACCGATGCCGAGAAGCCCGGCGGCATGACACAGTGTTTTGATCACGAATGGGACGGCTATCACCTGACAACGAAGGTGGTGCACCCGTGGAAGCCGATGTCGGGCAAGAGCTGGCGAGATCCGAACTGGGGATTCCCGAACCGGGATGACTTTCCCGTGGTGTGCGTGAGCTATAACGACATGAACGCGTTCTGCCGATGGCTGACCGAGCGGGAACGCAAGGCGGGCCGGTTGCCGGAGGGCCTGGAGTATCGTCTTCCCACGGAGGCGGAATGGGAGTATGCATGTCGCGGCGGAAGCAAGGAGAGCCACTATTTCTGGTGGGGCAACGAACTCGAGGAAGGCGAAGGGCGACTGAACATCTCCGCGATCGATTTCCTGCCGGGCCGCACGAAGACCTGGCCGCTGGCGAAGGCGCCCTGGAGCGACGGTTTTGCGTTCGTCTCGCCCGTGGACCACTATGGCGAAAAGGGCCGTAACGGTTTCGGCCTGGCCGACATGTGCGGCGGCGTGTGGGAGTTCGTCATCGACCACTTCGATCCGAACGGCGGACACGAAGAGATCCACTATGAAAATGCCGAGCTGCGAACCGTGTCCCGCCCCGTGTGCCGCGGTGGAAACTACTTCGATGTGCCCGGCAATGCCCGTTGCGCGGTTCGGCTGGGCATCGCCAGCGTGACCTATTCCGATTCTCGCGACGGCTTCCGCATCTGCCTGGGCCGCGTCGTGCCGCGGTAATCTTTCGACTCCAATACGGAGAACATGCTGCGAATCCAGGTCACCCCGGGAGGAATCGCGCCGCCGGTACGGATCGGAGTCGCGGCAGCAGGTGCCGCCGAACCGTTCACCTTCGAGCGTCTCCTGACCGCCGGGTACGCCGAACGTCGCCGGAAGTACGACGCCGACAAGGCGTCCCGTTCCGCCCCCGCCACGACGACTTCCGGAAGAACTCGATGACCAGCGAAGTTTCAGGATGAATCATCCCGCAGATACCGAGCTCGCTGCGATCACAGGAAGAATGTCACGTCGATTTAGAGAATACCTTCGGCCATTTGGCGTTGCATCGCTGCGCGCGGCTTGGTCAGATGTTGGAAAAAGTGCTCGCTACAGATTGATGGACGCAATCACGAGTGCGTCTGCGGGTTCAAGGCGTCGCATGATCCGGGAATCCATTCCGGACGTCCTCTCATTCGGCCGGTTTTCATCCTCACCAATAGAACTCTGCCATGGACTTTCTTGATCGCCGTACATTCCTCAAATCCTCCAGTGCCGCCTTCCTCGGTGGAGCCTTCGCCGGCGGGGTTGCAGCAGGCCAGGAACAGCCCCTTTCCGACGGCCGACATCTGCGTGTAGGCCACGCGCAGACACCCGAGGAGGCGCGGGCAGAGTTGGCCGCCTTCCAGGAGGCCACGCCGGATCTCGCCGCCTGGGAGAAACGCAAGGCGACGATCCGCCAGGGCATCCTCGAAGGCGTACGCCTGACCAGCCTGCCGGAGAAGCCGCCGCTCGATCCGGTCTATACCAACAAGCGTACCTATGAAGGCTACACGGCGGAGAGCGTCTACATCCGCAGCTGGCCGGGCTTTTACATCACCGGCACGTTGTATCGCCCGCTCGATGCGAAGCCACCCTATGCGGGGATCGTTTCGGCGCATGGACACGGCGGCCGCTTCCTGCCCTCGCGGCAGACACGCTGCGCTGTCCTCGCCCGCATGGGCGCGGTGGTGTTTCACTACGACATGGTCGGCTACGGCGACACGAAGCGCGCGGGTTGGGGACACGCGAAAGTGCCCGAGATTCTCCGCATGACTCTGTGGAACAGTATGCGCGCCCTGGACTTCGTCTCCTCGATCGAAGGCGTGGACCCGAAACGCATCGGGATGACGGGTAACTCCGGCGGCGCGTCGCAAACCTTCATCCTCTCCGCCATCGACGACCGCGTGGCCGTGGCGGTGCCGAGCTGCCAGGTCTCCGCGTACTTCTTCGGCGGCTGCCCGTGCGAGAGTGGCATGCCGATCCATTGGGGACCGCACCACAAGACGAACAACGCGGAGATCGCCGCGATGACGGCACCGCGACCGCAACTGATTCTCTCGAACGGCGCGGACTACACCAAGCATATGCCGGAGCTGGAGTTCCCCTATATCCGGCACATTTACAGCCTCTATGGGGCCGCCGACCGTGTGGCGAACGCGCACTTCCCGCTTGAAGGCCATGACTACGGTCCCAGCAAGCGCCTCGCCGCCTATCCCTTCTTCATCCGCCACCTGGGCCTCGACAGCCTGCGTCTATGGGCTAAGGAGGAACCGATCAACGAGACCTTCGTCAAGATCGAAACGGAAGAAGAGATGCTCGTCTTCAACGAGAAAAATCCCTGGCCCAGCGACGCCGTCGCGCCCAACACGCCGCTGCCGTTCTGACATCAACTGGTCGCCACCCGTCCGTCGACTGGAGGATCGTGAACGGTCGCAAGCCCCCGCCGAACGTCGCCACAATTACGGCCGGCACCTGGCGTCGGTCCGACTCTGGCGACAGGCACTCTGGTCCCCACAACAAAAAAGCCCAGCGGCGAAAAACGCCGCTGGGCTTTTTTGACTTTGGGTCAGTCGGGTGACAAGACGGCTACTGAACTTTTTCGGGCCGAGGTGCCGGACCGGGAGCTGGATTCAGGGCATCGTCCTTGACGATAGGTCCATCGGAACTGTATCGCAGTGAACGGCCGTTATCCTGCAGAATCAGTCGCCGGACTTTTTCTCCCTCCCTCCGCTCCCCTTTGTCTTCGGCGATTGTTTACGGCCGATTCTCTTTACGGAATTACGTGCATACGATTAAAGGCGTCCGAACATGGGCTGAGGAAATTTACAGACAATCGGCCTCGGTGCGACATGCCATCCGTCCGGCGACCATTCTATTCATGGAGATACCTTTATGCCTGACAAGAAGTCCATTCTCGTACTCGGCGCGGGTGAGCTTGGCATGGCGGTTCTTCGGAGTTTATCCAGGAGGGCCCGCCAGCGGTCGGACAGCGAACTGACGGTTCTCCTCCGTCCATCAACCATCGCGAGCAATGATCCCGCCAAACAACGCGACATCGCCGAACTTCGATCGCTTGGCGTGAAAATTCTCGCTGGTGATCTCGTAAAGAATTCCGCCGCGGAACTGGCCGACTTGTTCAATGACTTTCATACCGTCATCGGCTGCACCGGCTTCGTCACCGGGCGCCGCATCTTACTGAAACAGGCCCAGGCGGCACTCGATGCGGGCGTTCGACGCTTCTTCCCCTGGCAGTTCGGCGTCGACTATGACATCATCGGCCGCGGCAGTGCTCAGGATCTGTTCGACGAGCAACTCGATGTGCGAGATCTATTGCGCTCTCAAGACCGCATGGAATGGGTCATCGTTTCGACCGGGATGTTCACCAGCTTCCTGTTCGTGCCCGAGTTTGGAGTGGTCGATCTAGCGAACAATACGGTGCATGCCCTGGGCGGTTGGGATACTGCGGTCACCGTGACGACGCCGGAGGATATTGGCGAACTGACAGCGGAGATTCTCTACGCTGAACCGCGGATTGTTAACCGTGTCGTGTATACGGCAGGCGAGACAATCACTTACCGGCGATTGGCGGACATTGTCGATTCCGTGCTGAATCGGAAATTCCAGCGTGTGGAATGGAGCGTCCCTCTTCTGAAAGACGAACTGGCGGCGGATCCCGAGAACGCTTTCAAAAAGTACCGGGTCGTTTTCGCCGAAGGCCGAGGGGTCTCTTGGGATATGGGGCAGACATTCAACGCTCAACACGGAATCAAAGTCAAGGATGTCGAGCAGTGGGTACGAGACAACCTTTCAGACGACAAGACGCATTAAGCTGTGGCCTGCTGACAGCCGGATAGCGCCGAAAGTCGCCCCAATACAAAAAACAGCCTCGTCGCAGGGACTCGCGACAGGCCGTTTCAGGTTACAAGTCGGAGTGACAGGATTTGAACCTGCGACCTCTATGTTCCGAACGCAGGCGCGCGGGCGGAGTCACCCGCGCGGGGGGAGAGGTAGCGGTCGAATCACCTGGGGCGAGCGACCGATCAATTTGTGGGCGCCCGGGTGGGCAGCGATTTCGGCGGAGGGACGTCAGCCGCTGCGGGGAGAGGCACGTAGCGCAGCGATGTAAGCGCGTGATTTCATGCCGGCGCCAGGAACCGGCACTTTTTCGCGTCCCGCTCGGAGGGACAGTAGAGCGCGCGATGCCGAGATTGGTCCCGCCTCGCTGTGACCAGCCTGCGCAAGATGAACAGCATGCCCGGAGGGAGAGGGAGACTTGTCCTCTTCCCTCCGGCAATCAGCGGTCCGGGTCCGGCTCTACTTGTCCGGGTTGTCCGGGGTTTCGCTGGCTTCCGTCGGCTTCTCTTTCCCGGAAGCAGCCGCTGCCGGCTTCTCATCGCCGGGGAAGCGGATCTCTCCGGTGACCGGCACGATCGCCGCCTGCAGGACTTCCTGGGTCTCGTCGTTCTGCACGAACGCGGCCAACTTCAGCGTCTTCAGCTCCAGCGGCTTCACGGGAAATTCCTGGCGGATCTGCTTCTCGACCCCGGCCAGTTCCTTCAGGATGTCTCCCCGCAGGACCTCCAGCGAAATCGTCTCGGAGTAGCTCAGCTTTCCATTAGAAGGCACGACTCCCTTCCAGCTCCCGGGCATCGCGCGGACGATGTTCTCGTGATAGCGGATGCCGTTCGGAGCGTTGAAGCGAATCCCGTCTTCGACGAGCGCGAGCCGCAGCCGTGCCTTGGGAGGAATCGTCGCCATCCCCTGCACTTCGGCGGAGAGGTGCAGCTTGCCATCCTCGGCATGCGCCGACAGCTTCAGTTCGACGTCGGTCCCCTTCTCCAGGAGCGGGTCGATCTCGTGGATCAGCTGCTGATAGGCGTCGATGGAACCTTCCACGTCTCCGGCGACTCCTTCGACCACCGATCCGTTCACATACGTGAACGGTGTTCCCGGGGGAGAATAATACTGCGAGAAGCGTTGATCGCCGTCATACGACACCAGCGGATCGGGCAGCGGAATGTGCTGGTGATACTTCAGCACGACCAGTTCTTCCGGGGAGTAGTTCTTCAGCAGTGCCGAGACCGCCAGGTCGGCAGCGACGCACGGAGGGCAGCCGGCTCCGGTGAACAGTTCGACGAGCACCCGCCGGGGCTTCGCGGCCTGCTTCGCGGGAGTCTCACGCGGGGGGACAAGCTCCATGAGGGCCTTGTTGAAGGTCTCTTCGAGGAAGTCCTCGAAGCCGTCGCTGTTCCCTGCTTTCTCTTCCCAGAGGGCCGCCGCCTTCGCGCTCGGCAGGTCGCTGGCCGGCGGCTGTAGCGAGTGCTGGATCATCATCTCGGTCCGCGGCATTACCGCCAGCTCGGCATACAGGTCGAGCGCCCGCCCCTTGTCGCCGTTCTGCTCGTAGGCACGCGCGAGGGCGAAGTTGATCATGGGGTTGAACTCGTACTTTTCCCCCAGCGGTTCCAGCCATTTCAGCGCGACAGCCGGCTGACCGAGGGTGGCGTACGTATCGCCGATCCGCGCCCGCCAGTCGTCGGGACTTTCTTCGGTGAGCTCCGCCTCAGCGGTCTTCAGCAGCCGCTCGGCGACTTCCGGCAGATACTCCTGGGAGGCCAGCGAAGAGGCGATCTTGATCTCCACGCTCGGGCCGAACCGATCCCCCCACCGCCTTGTGGCCGTGCGGTATTCGTCGACCAGGGCCTCAATCTCTTTCTCTCCCCACTCGTTCTCCTTCGCATTCGCGGCGAGCAGCGGGTAGGCATCCAGCACCAGCGGCGATGTGGGGTGTTTCGCGACAAACTCTTTCAGTGCCGCGGTGCTGTCCTCGGCTTCGAGCGCCTTGGCGAGGGCGTCCTGCCCCGGTAGTTGACGCATTTCCTGTTCGGTGAAGGAATCGGCCTGGGTGGCTTCGAGCCGCGCGGACAACACGGCTTTTCCGGGAACCAGCAGCGTTCCCAGGACATCGCCGTCATCGAAGCGGCCTTTGAAATCGAGCACCTGCGGTCCCGACTTGAAGACGAGATGCACCTGTTCGCCGGTGCCTTCGCCGGTCTCCAGCACGAAATTGCCGAAGCCTTCCGGCACGGAGATCAGCTTCGCCGAGTACTTGTCGCCTTCCGCCTGCACCTCGACGATCGCCAGGGCCATTTCGTACTGCTGCTCGGCGATGATGACCTTCCAGCGTCCCGGAATGCCTTCCCGCTTAGGCACGACGGCGGTTTTCGTCGCAGAGGCCGCGGATTCCCCGGAAGTTGCCGAGGCGTCGGTCCCGGGTGCCGGCCGACTGTCGCCGCAGCCGGCGAGGACCAGAAGAAACGAGAGGGCTACCGCAGCCGCAGGTCGCAAAACCATCATGCATTCCACCTCAGGGGCCGAAAAGACCGCCGTGCCCCGAATTCCAGAACCCGGGGTGCACAGCAGTCTCCTTTACCATACGTCAAACCGGGAGATTGTAACGGATTTCGCATTCCTGCGAAGATCGGCCGCCGCAATCACCCATCTGCGAGCCCCGGCAACCCGTTCTGTGCGCATACCGCTTCCGGTTCGGTTGGGAGTGGCGGGGGTCAGATTGTCCGGAGAAAGCGGGGAATTGCCGGTGGACGCAGTCGGCAACCTGCCCCGGGTCCCGCAGGGGAACTCCGGTTGACAGGCTCGACAAGGAGCCTCGATTTCGCGTGCAGGCTGTTCAATCCACCTGCGGAATCGGCTCACCGCGTTCGCCGAAATCGAGCCGGATCGTCTGAGTGGCGAGCTGCAGGTCGACCCATTGCTGCTCCACATTTGTGTCGAGAGTGCAGTAGATGTCGAGGTTCGGCTGCGCGAGGTGGAACAGGTCGCGTCCCGTGCGGCGGTCGAGACAGCGGATCACTCCCTGCACTCCCGTTTCATCGCGGGCCGGGATCGGGAGCCGCGAGAAATTCAAAACGAAGACCGGCGCGTCGCGCGGCTGGTCGAGCGGAAACGTCACATCCTGCAGCCGCCGCGTCCACGACAATTCGCCGGTCTGGCGATCCCACGCACACAACACCCCATTGACGCGAGGATTGCGAAACCCGCCGCGAATCTGCGGTGCTGGTCCCCTGGGATTCGCCATCGGGCCGGAAAAGACGGCGTACCAGCGATGGGCATCAGCCACCGTGTAGATTTCGGTCACCCGGGCCGGCAAGTCAGCGACCTCGGTGGAGGCAATCACCTCACCGTCGCGGATGCGGAGCAACCGGATCGGCCGCGCCGGTTCCCAGATCCCGACCGTCTCGGCATCGAGCCCGAAGGGCTGCGTCCCCCGGGCGAAGGCATGCCGCCAGACATCGCGGCCGTCACGCAGGCGCACCAACCGCAGGCTCTCCCCGTCGGGCGTGGACTGCTGAACCAGCGCCCGCCCCTCGGAGATCGTCAGCATCTCCTCCCGGTCGAAATCGAGTTCGGTCGCCGTGAGCGTCTTGCCGTCGAGAGCCCGCACGACTTCCACCCGGCGGCTCCCGGGGGGAAGCAGGTAAAGGAACTCTTCATCGCCGACGGTCAGGCAATTGGTCGGAAAATCGTGCCGTTCCCACAGCGGCTGGCCGGTCGCGGTTTCGAGAGCGATCAGCTTTCCCTTCTGCTGATAACAGAGATACCCGGCGCAGACAGGGCCCACGCCGGCGGCTTCGCGGCCAAAGCGATCGAAGATGCCGATCTCCGGGTCGCCAAATCCCGCTTTCCCCGGTTCGGTCCGCACGCGAAACGCGGCGGAATCGTCGGTGAGCGTTTCGATCATCCAGAGGATACGGGCTTCCGGTTCACCCGCCTCGTTCAGCGGGGCCACCGCGAGGATCTGCGATCCAATTCTCAAGACCAGCAGATGCCCGACACACCAGCCGCGATAATACTGGTACACATCCCGCAGCGGCGACTTCGAATCGGGCAGCTTGAGCTCCCAGGTTCCCGGGTGCTCGCCTCCCCGGAACCGCAGTCGACGCGTCTGCCGATCAAAGAGCAGACTCAGACGATCCCCCAGACTGCCCGGCGGTGCGGCCAACGGAATCGGAACCTGGTGAACGTGGGCGTTTCGCTGCTTTTTTGTCGAAATCTGCGGCGGATGTCGCGGCCACTCGTCACGGGGGCCTTTCTGAATCGCCGTCACCAGCGGCCCGGCGGGAAGCGCCGTCACGATCGCCTTGCCCGTCCGCTCTCCTTCAATCGGATGATCGGCGAATTCGTCGCGCAGCCGCCGGTAATAATGAGCGGCATCCGCGCGGAAGCTGCGGTTCTCCATCAGCTCGGCAATCCGGGCGAGCGAGCGTCCGGCGACCGCACGATCCTGATACCGCGTCAGTTCGAGCAGCGCCAGCTCCGCCCGCAGGAAGGAAACTCCGATCCCCGCCTTCTCAGCGAGTTGAATCCGCACATCCCATCCCCACGGGAGGTCGCCGAACTGATCCGCAAAGCGCTGCAGCGCGAACGGGTCGGCACTGTCGCTCGCCGCCTGTCGATGCTGATGAAAGGCACGATCGAGACGGGCCTGCATTTCGGCAGAGACGCTCGCGAACAGGTCAGCAATCTCGCCCTGAACAGCGTGATCGCGTCGAACCAGCGTGATTGGATTCTCGGTCGTCCGCACGAGGTCGTCGGGCGAGAGCGAGAGCAGTCGGAAGTAGGTTGCCAGCGCATCGAGGGGAGCACCGCGAGCCGCATGCGCCCGTGCCGCCGTATGCAGCCACTCAACGCGATCCGATGTTCCGGAGAGCAGACGCTCCGCCTCGGCACTGAGTGCCGGGAGACGTTCGGGCCGGCTTCGCACTTCCGCATGCAGGACAGCCAGCAACTCTGCACGAAGTTCGTCGGAGTCGTCATCCTTACGGAGCCTGCGCAATCGTTCGGCCGCGGCGGACCAGTCGCCGGCATGCCGTTCGAGTTCCACAAGCTCGTGCCCGGTCCGCGCAACCTGTTCCGGCGATGTCGCGGTCGCAAGGGCTGCTTCGAAGCGATCGCGCGCGCTGGTCCAGGAGTCGAAGCGTTCGACTCCCCGCCGCGACACCGCCAGCATGCCCCCTTTCCACGGCAGCAGGTTGCCGAGCGGTTCGCCGACTACCGCCGCACCGCGTACGACGGCCCCGCTCTCGAGGTCGAGGGCAACAAGCCCCCCCTGCTCCAGCGGAAGCAGGTAGCGACCGGCGGAGGCAACTCCCAGCCCGGCGGGGGTTCCGACCGCGGCGGACCATTGCAAGGCCCCCGAGTCGAGTGCGTACGCGCGTGAAACATGCTTGCCGACCACGATCACGCGGGTGTCATCGACCGCGGCGACGTACAATCCCTCTTCGCGGGGCCGCTTCCACAACAGCTTTCCCGTGTGCAGATCGAGCACATGGAGTTCGTCCGATTCGGGGCTGGCAACCACCAGCCGCCCCGCCGAAACAACCGCCGCAATGCGATTCCACCCGTCGTTCAGCGGGACGGTCTGCAAGCCCCCCAAGCGGCCCGCCGGTGCCTCATACGTGAGTGCCGAGTCATCCCGCTGATAACGATAGCCCCACGCCCGCGAACGTGTCGCCAGATCCACGGCGGCCACACAGCCGGCGCCCGTCGGGCAGAGCAGCAAGCCCTCCGCCACCGCGACCGGGCACGCCAGGGCCCGTCGAACCGGGTCGGCGGCGATCGGCGTGAGACTTTCCACGAGCGGCAGCCACCATTCGACGCTTCCATCGGCAGCACGCAGCGCGAAGAGACGCACCTGCGAATCGCTCTGCCCGAGCACATACAACCGCCCCTCAAGCGGCAGCGGAGGACCGAGGAAATATGTTTCCAGCAGCGGATCTGTATCTGGAGCCTCTACTTCCCGCGGGCCGCCAACACTCCACAACCGGGAGCCGTCAGTGAGTGAATACGCGGAGAGCCGATTGAGCCGCGTCCACGCGAGCGGCGGTGTGCCGTTCCGCACGTTGCCAAGCATCGGCGCATCGCGCGAGGCATCGTCTCCTTCGAGGGGCTGTTCCTCGGTCGCAAGCAGGCGTTCGCCGTCACTCGCCAGCGCGCCGGCGGCGGTGTTCGCGAGCACCTGCCGCACGAGTTGATCCGTCACCATCCCGCGGAATCCGGGATTCTGCAAAGCCGCCGACTCATCATTGAGGCGGCTCGTGTCGGAACTCCCCGCGACTTCCCAGAGCACCTCTCCCGTGAGCGCGTGCAGGGCGATCAGACCCGTGGGGGTGCGGGCGAAGAACCGGTCTCCCACCGCCACCGGCAAGCTCGAAGGTAAGCCGACCAGCCCCTGCGCCCGGTACTCGCGCGAGGCCTGATCGAGCAGCATGGACAGCTCGCGCGAGGCGAGCCACTTCCGCCGCCAGGTTGGCTTTGCCGCGGGAAAGCTGTCTGCCACCACACGGTTTCGCTGCGGATTCCCCCGCTCCAGCCGCCAGTCGTCCGCGGGCTCCGCCACCAGGGAGCGTGACTGCTTTTCCCACCAGTCGTTCGTGTCTCGCGGCAGTCCGCCGAGACGGAGCCGGGCAAGGTTATTTTCCGAAGCGAGCTGTTTCCGCCAGGCGTCGGCCCGCGCCTGCTCACCCGCCCGCGACCATGCGAGGGCGGCCTGCAGGTAGAGCAGCTGCCGGTTTTGCTGCGGTGACAGGGGATGCTTTATCAGGCGTTCAAACCCGAGGGCGGCCAGCCGCCATTCTCCCCGATGCAGGTGAGTCGCGGCCTGTTGCGCCAGCGCCTGGACTGCTGCGGACGTGGCGGGATAGCGGGCGGCGACCTGCTTCAGAGCGACGGTGTCGTTCGCGCTGCGGGCATTCTCGAACGCTTCGGCGGCGGGGCGATCGAAGAACTCGAGGTATACGTGACGCCCGGCGGCGGGGAGCGACAGGATCCGCTCGCGGACGACCTGCTTCAGGCTCCGCCAGTTCGAACCGCTTCCGATCCAGCTGTCCTGGGGAGCATCGAGCAATTCCTGCAGGAGCAGCACGGCTTCCCGGTAGCGCTCCTGTTCGAGAAGCGAGTCGGCATGAGCGAGCTTTCGCTCGGCCTGGGCATCGTGAGCAAACTGGGCTGACGCCGCGAGAGACGCATCGGTCTCAGCGGCAAGACTGACGTTCCGAACTCCCGGCGCAACCAGACTGATGCCGACCGCCAGCCATAGCGCTGCCAGGAGGAAGCATCTGCGGGCCACTCCGGCAATCGTCGGCATCCGGAACTCCAGCGGAACGGGTCAGAAAACGGGCAGGCGGGAAGATCCCTTCAGCACGGGCGAACGCATTCACAGTCGTTGATTATTCTCGCAGAGAACAGGCACGCGGGCAATGGGAGTGGGAACAGGCTGGAGACTGGGCGCTGGAGACTGGAGTGACGGCGGCCGGGGCCGGGAGGCACGGACGGTCCTGAATTTCGTGACCGCCACTTCCCGCCAGCCCCCACCCATGTCCTGAACCATTTCTGTTACCTATGTCCTGACCGCTCCCCGCTCCCTCCAGCCTCCAGCCTCCAGCCTCCAGCCTACAGCCTACAGCCTATAGTCTATAGTCTATAGTCTATAGTCTATTCCCTCCCGATCCGCTCGATATAGCGTGCGGCGTAGTCGGTGCCGAGAGCGCGGTCGCAGCTTTGCAGTGCGAGATACGCCAGATCGACCGATCCGCAGAACTCGTGCAGCATGCAGGCGAGCCGGAGCAGTTTCGGCGGCGGGACCTGATCGAAACTGAGGAAGTCCCGCACGTAGAGAACATTCGCCCACAGCATCTGGCTGAGTTGAGCATTCAGGTTGTTGCCAACCTTGAATGGCTTGATCGCCCGGCCGGCCAGCGAGTGGATCCGGTGGAACTGGAATCCCTGGCTGCGGAGAAAGGCATCCACGTCGCCAAACAGGGGCTGGTCTTTGTAGAGCGGCACGAACTCCACTTCGGAATAGACGAGCGTTATCCCTGCGAGCAGTTTCTCCGCGCCGCGCAGGACGTCCAGCTCGGCCCCCTGGACATCGAGCTTGATGCAGTCGGCATCGCCGATCAGGTCCAGCAGGTCATCGAGCCGATGCGTCTGCACCATCTCCGTCGACACCGGCGTGACGAGTTCCGCGAGGTTCTGAAACTTTTCGAGAAGCGGCGTGTTTGGCTCGTAGAGCGAACAGGTTGTGGGCTGGTTCGTTACATGGAAAGTGCGTCTTGTCCCGTCGCCGATATAGTACGGCAGGAAGCGATGCCGGGGCGCATGGAGCGCATTCAACCGGTCGCATTCCGACTGCGCGGGCTCGAAGCCGACGACCGAGACGGCACCGCGACTCACAAGACAAGAGAACGGGTCATCATCCGCCGCATTGAAACCGGCACCGACCTCGACAACGCGAATCTCGAGAGGGATCCCGAGCAGGTCCAGCAGACTGAAGTCGATCGCCATCCATTCTTCCTCTCTGTCCGCCCGTTTCCGTCGAGCGTTCCTGCTGCCGGACTCTGAGCCTGCGGAGATCCCTTCACGTTAAAAAGAAACCGCTCCCCTGCGGCGGTAACCACAGCAGCGACGGCAACGATGGAAAGCGGCCGCTGCGACACAGGCCATGGGGGCGGCTTATGTTATCCGGCTTTTTCTCGGAAGTCACGACCGTCTACACCGTTCACTTCAAGCCGGGATGCTTACGAAGCGAGGCCGGAAGAGAGCATCGCGAATCCACTGCTTCCACGTTCAATGCGCTGCATCCGCGGCGGTTCCTGACCGCGACGGCTGAACCTCGCTCGCCGGTGCGGCCCCCAGCGAATACTGCAGGACCTGCAGGTCTTCGCGCAAGCTCCAGCCGTTGTGCTGCCAGAATTCCCGCCCTTCCACGTTCGACTGGAACACGAAGAGGTTGCACTTCACAATCCGCGCGGCGGCAAGCTGATCCAGGCAGCGATTGAGCATCGCGGCGGCAATTCCCCGCCCTCGCCACTCCCGGCAGACCGCCAGATGGTGCAGACAGCCGCGACGCCCGTCGTGCCCGCAGAGCACCGCCCCGACAACTTCCCCCGAGGGAGCGACGGCGACCGTGCTCATCCCGGGGTTCCGCGCGAGATACATCGCGATCGCTTCAGGCGTGTCCGACTCGCCGATCGACATTCCGTCAGAGGCTTTCCAGAGCGACAGGACCGCCTCGTAATCGGCGATCGTCATTTCGCGGAGCGTCACGCCAGACATGTCGGGTTGCTTTCGCAACGAGTGAAGAGAGGAGAAAGGAACGCACCGCACACCCGGCGTTCAACCGCCGAGCGCGCGGCGGAGATCGTCGAAGGCATCGGACAGCCGGCGGAAATCTTCCTTGAGCGTTTCGACCGACTCGCGCAGCTGTTCGTTCTCGCTGCGCAACTCCTCGCAGGTGGCTTCGAGTGCCGCGAAACGTGCGCCGAACTGCTGATCGGCGGCTGCTGGTGCCGGTGCGGCAACCGGCTGTGAAGCCCGCGGCTCCGGTTGCGGCTCATCCGCATCATCGCCCGGCGGGGCCGATGTGCGCACGGGTCGCTGCTCGTTGGGCGCATAGAACGTGTGATCGACTTCGATGCCGCGACGTTCGAGCGGTCCGTCGGCCTGCACCAGCTTCATCTCGATCAGGCCGTTCAGTTCGCTGCGAAGCTGTTCGAGGCTGTCGATCGGAACCATGCGGCTTGCCCGGGTGCGCAGTTCGCCGAGTTGCTGCTGGCCGCGGAGCAGCAGTTCGGTCAGAATCGCGAGCTGCGCTTCACTGAGCGTGAACTTGTGCCGCATATAGTGGCGATAGCGGGCCGAGCGTCCCGATTCGGTATGAACGACGGCCGCGAGGCCGAGCTGGCGAAGCTCATCGAGCACCTGCTCGACCTTGTCTTCGTCGTAGTTCACGACGGGGTCGCGGTTGCTTTTCTGATTGCAGGCGGTGGTTGTCGCCTTGAGCGTGAGAGGATAGACCTCGGGAGTGGTGAAGCCCTTCTCGATGAGCACTCCGAGAACGCGCCGCTGGGCGCGCGAGAGCTGGGTGATGGGGGTGGACACTTCCTCGGGGAGGTCGCTCATGGTTTCCTATCCTGGGATTCTGGCAGCCGACCTCACTGTCGGCCGGACAAACAGCAAAACAAATCACAAACCGGTTTCAATGATGTGGTGCACCGCTTCGAACGCCCCCTGGGCGACCTGGTGCAGGAACGTGTAGTCGAGTGTCTCGGGAAGGTCGCCGGGCGTGTGATAGTGCGGATTGCGGAGGAAGCTGGTGTCGGTGATCATCAACGCGGCGAACCCGGCATCCCAGAAAGGGCTGTGATCGCTCAGCCGCGTCGCCTGCAGCAGGTTTCCGTTCTCGGGAACCTGCAAGGTTTCGACCGGCAGTCCGGGGACTTCCTCCATCCCCTCCCGGAAGGCCTCGATCAGCCTCGTCGAGTTCTGATTCCCGATGATCGCGATGAAGTTCCCCACATCGGGATAGAGGCCGACCAGCGAGCGCGGCAACTGCTGGCTTCGCGGTGCATGATCGCAGTAGCCGAGCATTTCGAGCGACACCATTCCCCGCAGGTCGACATTCTGTTCGCGACAACGGGCGGCATGATGCGCACCGCCGAGCATCCCGTTCTCTTCGAGGTCGAAAACCACCAGTTCGAGCGAGAGTTTCGGGTCGGCGGGCCAATGCCCGGGGAGCACCCGGGCGATTTCGAGGAGCGCGGCGACGGCACTCGCATTGTCGTCGGCCCCGGGAGAATCCGGGCGCGAGTCGAGATGCGCTCCGACACAAAAGCGCGGCAGCGAGGCATCGTCCCAGCGAGGATGCCGGGCGATCAGGTTCACGCCCTTCCACAGTTGCCCCGCTTCATCGCGGGCGTCGAAGGGATCGGGCGTGACTGCCCAGCCTGATTCGTTCAGTTCCGATGTGACAAACGCGGCCGCCTCGGCAAGCGGCTGGCTTCCTGCGGGACGCGGGGAGCGGCAGATCCGCTCGACGTGCCGCCGCAGCCGATCGGGATCAACGTGCATCGCTCCGTTTCCCACCTGGTCTGCCGGTTCGGCAGGTGCGAATCCCGCCGCCGGGAGTTCTCCTCGCGGTGAAGTGTGATGGTTCGCCCGTCGCTCGCCGGTCCCTGCTCAGGTGGACCGCGAGATATCGTCGGGAAGGCCGACCATGGCCTCGAAATCGGGGTCGTCCCGCAGCTTGTCGAAGTCCGACTCTTCCGGGATCAGCTTGCGCAATTCGCCGTCCATCCGCAGAGAGCGTCCCAGCCACGAGAGCGCCTGGTCCTTGTTACCGGCCAATGCCCAGTAGCAGGCCAGGTTGTAGAGGACGATGGGCTGCTTGGGAGCCACGCGGTAAGCCAGTTCCATCGTCGAAATCGCCCGGGGAAGCTGGTCCGTCCGCTTGTAGCACCACGCCATCGCGAGCAGGAGCGAGACGTTCTCCGGATCTTCATCGAACGCCCGCAGGAAATACTCGAGTGCCTCGGCGTGCCGTTCCAGATGACGTAAGACCATACCGCGCTGGTAGTTATACGCGAAAGGCGCACGCTCAGGGTCCTCGATCGCATCGAGCGACTCCAGCGCCTGGCGCGGCATATCGAGCATCAGATAGCCTTCGGCGGCGGAGAGTAATCGTTCCCGGCGAATCCGGGCGCTCTTCAGCGTATTCATCGTTTTCCCCAACAGGCAAACCTTCCGTATTTTTTTCTACCACGTCAGACCATACAGGTCCACCTCAAATAGAGTACGCCTGACAACGAGTGGTTCACCGGAATTCTCTCCGGGAAAGCACGAGTTTTCCGCGAAAAATGAGTCTGGTCACTGCTTGGGAATCTCGAGCCGGCAACAGCCGAGATTCAGGTGCTCGCTCCCCTGGGCGTCGGATCGCGGCTCGAAAACCCCCTCACTCAAGCGGTATTCAATAAAGCGTCCTTTGCGTTCACTTTGCAACAGCCCGGCGTTTCGCAAGATGCCCAGGTGATGCGAGACGGTGACTACCTCGACATCGAGGGCATTCGCGAGTTCGCCGACCGTCATCGGCCCTGCCCGAAGATGATTGACGATCCGCAGTCGCAGCGGCTCGCTGAGCGCCTTTAACTGCTCCGCACAACGGTTGGATTGCAATGGGTCGTTGGTCACGTGGCTACGTCGGTCCCGACTGACCGGAAGAGAGGATGAAGCAGGATCCGTTCCGCATTCATCATACGGGGGCCCGCAGATTCGATCAATTGCGGCTCTACGTCGGCAGGGGGCTTCGTGACGTACTCCCCACGCCTGCGGCGGGCGATTCTCAGGGTTTACGATGTCCCCGTCCCCTCTGCATCCGCCCCGATTGTTCAGCCGCCCCCCCGCGGGACGCGCTGCTCGCGCCCGCTCATCCCGTCTGCGTTCCTGCCCCGGGGGAACGTTCAACGAACTCCCCCACGCACGAAGGAGCCTCACGAAGTGCGGTTTTGCCCCGGCACCCAGAGGACATCTTCCGCCCCGTCGGCGTTGCACAGCCGCGACCAGACGAACAGCAGGTCGGAGAGGCGATTCAGATAGATCGCCACCTGCGGGTTGATCCGCTCCGCTTCCGTCAGGCGCAGCACGTCGAGCTCGACCCGGCGACAGACGGTCCGGGCCAGGTGCAAAAAGGCCGCCGCCGGGCGTCCTCCCGGCAGGATAAAACTTGTCAGCGGCGCGAGCCGTTCGACCGCTTCATCGATCCAGCCTTCGAGTCTCGTCACCTGCCCGGCGGTGACGCGGAGCGGAGTGAATTCCGGCGGCGGGTCACTTTCCGGAACGCAGAGATCCGCCCCCAGATCGAACAGGTCGTTCTGAATGCCCCGCAACCGCTCGGCAATCACCGGCGGAAGCCCGTCCGCATTCAGGGCGACGCCGAGAACGGCATTCAGCTCATCGGTCCCGCCGTACGCGGCAATTCGCGGATGCGTCTTGGGAACGCGGGTTCCGTCTCCGAGGCTGGTTTCCCCAGCATCTCCGCTCTTCGTGTAGATCCGGTTGAGATAGACCATGAAGCCTGAGAGTCAGAGACCGATTCACTGTTTCGGGAAGCAATACCCGGCACGAGATGCCGTGCGACCGCGCGTGATACGCACGCGTCAGCGAGAACAAATCAGGGACTGCCGAACGCCTCTTCGGCGAGACCTTCGAGGGCTTCGAGAGCCTCGTCGGCATCTTCCTCGGTGGTACCGTCGTCGTGGCCGTCGCGTTTGCGGAGGCTGCGGTCCTGCGGGATCTTCTGGAACTCCTGCAGTCCGTGCAGCGACTTCAGGTCGGGATCCTGATTCATCCATTTGAAGTCGCGAAACCCAAGCTCGACCGAGCGGCGGAGATCGCGGATTGCCTTCTTCTGGTACTCCTCGACCCGCTTCTCGCGGACTTCGGCCTGACCGCCTTTCTCCTTGTTCAGGATCTCGACCGCACGGCCATACACACAGGCACTGTTGTAGGCGAGCAGCGGATCTTCAGGGAGCTTGCTGCGGGATTTTTCGAGTTTCTCGACCGCCTCGATTGCCTTGCCTTCCATCGCCAACCCGATGCAGACCCCCGTCAGCGCCTGGGCGCTGTACGGATCGAGCTCGAGTGCCTTGCTGTAGTCTTTCGTGGCGTCCTTGTAGTTATCCATCCGCACGTGCGAATCGCCGCGACCGACGTAGGCTTCCGGAAGTTCGGGATCGAGGTTGATCGCGGTCGTGTAGTGTTCGATCGCTTCTTTCCACTTCTTCTGCTGGGCGTATGCCTGCCCCTGATAGACGTACTGGTAGGCCGGCGAACGCTGCCGCAGCTGCTGGAGCGCGTTCACCGCGTATTGCCGTTTCTGCGGATTCCCGGCATCGCGGGCCTTGATCAGCGCGTTCCGCGCCGGCAGCGTGCCGAGCATCGCCAGGGCATTGCAGATGTAGTGCAGCGACTGCGGCTGCGAGACTTTGCCCAGCGCCTCGACCAGCGCCTCGACGGCTTCGGCCCCGCCATCCTCGATTAATCCCTGCGTCGCCGCATTCACCAGCTGGCTGTCCGAAGAGAACAATGCTTCCTTCGCAAGCTGGCGGAATCGCGGGAGCTTCCAGCGCTGAAGGGCGTTGAGGATCTGCGCCTGTTGAGACGCCGAAAGGCTCGAATACTTTTCGAGCAGGGCATCGGCGACATCCTGGTCCCCGATCACCGCGAGAGTCTGAATCAGCGACGTCTTGTCCTCGACCTGATCGAAGTGCGCCATCAACAGCGGCACTGCCCGCGGGTCTTTCACCCGCTGCAGGAGCGTCAGCATGTTGTGATCGGGAGGCGATTCCTTCAGGGTCTTGAGCGTGAACTCCATCGCGAGGGTTTCGCTTTCGGAGTCTGTCCGCTCCAGGAGCAGCGTGAACGCCTGCTCGCGCAGAACCGGATCGTTCCCCTTCAGTGCCTCTTCGAGAACCGAGAGGAGCTTCGGATGCCCGACCTGCTGCAGCGCGCGGAGCGCTTCGATATTCAGCCCCGAGCGGGGGTCCTTGACGAACTCGTAAATCGCCTCCGACCAGACCGGCCGCGCGTGCTTCGCGAGGATGGTGACGATCGCTTTCTTCGATTCCGGAGGTTCGTTCCGCAACACTTCGAGCAGCGCTTCGTGAGCGGCGGTAAACCGCGAACCGGCCAGGCTGGCGATTGCCGTGCTGGAGAGTGGATCGACATTCTTGCGGGTGTAGGCGACGAGGGTTTCGATGGCCGCCGGGTCGCCGAAGTGCCGCAAGGCGGCGAGTGCCGCATTCTGGATCAGCGGATCGTTGTCTTCCACGTATTTCAGGATCACGGGCAGCTTGTCGGCGGCCAGCCGCCCGGCACCGACCGAGAGTGCCGCGGCCCGGGTGAGCCGATTCCCGGATTCGATCGCCTGCAGCAGTTCATCACGGGGCAAGGCTTCGATGGCCGTCCTGAGAGCCGCCTGGACCGCGTCCCCGAGGGTGCGGTGCACACGCGTCGCCAGCGCGCGGTCGCCGGGAGTTTCGCTTTCCACCTGACCGGGAAGCGCGGCGAGATGCAGCTCGCGAATCGTCGCCGGGATCGCCGGGTACATCATCTGTCCGACCTCGGACCGCCCGGCGGAGAGGGCCGACGTCTGCAGCCAGCTCAACAACTGCGAATCGAGAGGAGCGGCAGCGTCCGTCCAGGCAATCACCGCGCGGCTGACTTTCGCGGCGCTCAGGCGGTCCAACTCCTCCACGAGACTTCCCACGTTGATACTGTTGATCTCGCCGGCAATCGTCAGCATCCCCAGGCAGTCCCGCGGGCCGATCCGTTCGACCTGCAGGCCGAGCAGCGTCCGCTGGGCAGCGTTTACGTCGAGTTCGTACGTGGCCTCATTGGCGTCGAGCGTCACCACCATTTTGGGGATGTAACTCCCCTCCGAGACGTCGGCGAAGAAGACTCCCATCGTCGCGGCTCCGCCGGCAGCCACCTGCACTTCCTGCGGAGGATCGAGGGTCCGCATCTGAAGCTGTTCGCGTCCCACCTGAAAGGTGTGGTAACGCAGATTCTGTGGAACTTCCGCCAGTCCCTGCGGCCGCCCGTCCACGACGAGCTTCAGCGAATCGCGTTTGACCACGACGGGCTTTGGCGTGAGATTGACCAGTAGCAGCTTCGCCGCGAGGAAGCGTTTCCCCTGCGGTCCGCCGTAGTAGTTGCTGCCGAGGTAAGGAGACTCCATCAGCAGGACGACGCGCTGCTCTTTCGGATCCGCGGGAATTTCGCGCGGCTTCGCCTGCTTGAGCTGTGCCAACTCGTTCTCGACCCGCAGCAGACGCTCGAGCACCTGCTTCAGCTCAGCGGAGGAATCGGCCTCCTGGGCCACGGCGGGAGTGGCGGCAAGGAGAACTCCCAGGCAGGCAATCCACAGACTCACACGGCGACAGCTCATCGGAAATCTCATCTGTATTCGCTCCCGTCGGAGTCCGCGCACTACGGATCAGGCCTACCCCTCGGATGACCGTCTGCCAACGCTCCGTCCGGATCATTCTAACACGGCCATTTTCCCCGAGGATAGGGAAGCCTCTCCCGGATTCGCGGTCTGTCGACCGATTCGAAGTCCCCTCGCTCTCCTGTTCCGGAGCGGGTCGGGACTCGCGAAACGCCGGTTTTCCTCTCCGCGGGGAGCAGAAAAAGCCTCCCGCTGACGCGGTCAGGCGTAGATCAGACCGGCGCGAATCTCGATCCAGGTGTGGAACTCGCCCCCCGGTTCGAGGACGCGCAGTCCGGCATCGATCCCCTGCTGCTGGAGATTGATCGCATCGGTCACGCAGGTGTACGGCTCCACGCAGACCGAGGGACGCCCCGGGGGCGTGTACACCACGCACTCGCGAAAGATGGAGTCGGTCGTCTGCGCAATCTGCAAGCCGGCCTTCGCGTCCATCACGATGGATTCGATCCGCCCGTCGCGCACCGTGACTCCCGTCAGCACATCATCCAGCGGATCGCCTCCCAGAGTCTGCCCCTCGCGCAAATCGTTCCGCTCCTCGACCGGGAGACGCTTCCCCGTCGGCAAGAGCTCCGCCAGTTCCCACTGCTCGGCGGCAGGCACCTGGACGAGACAATCCAGCATCCGGCTCTCCGGAGCGAGCGGCACGCGAAAATAGGGATGCGTGCCGAAGCCCCACGGCAGCGGTTTGTCATCGGCATTCACAATGCGAATGTCGGCCCGCAGGAACGACTCCTGGAGCGTGTAACGGACTTCGATCAGGAAATCGGCCGGCCATAAGTCCCGCCGGTCGGGAGCATCGACGCTCAACTGGAACTCCCCGACCGCCGTCTGCTCGTCGGTGAGCATCACCCGCCACGGCCGGTCGAGGACGAATCCGTGGATCGCGTTTCCGCGGCCGTCGGTTGCGGGCAGTTCGTAGCTTCGCCCGTCCCAGGTGAACTTCCCGGCACGGATGCGGTTGGGAAAGGGAAACAGCAAGGGGATGCCGCTGCCGCTCGGACGTTTCTCGCCCGATTCGAAGCCGGGCTCGGCATCGAGGACATCGATCAACCGTCCGCCGACGTGTGCCTTGAAGGCGTAACAGTTGAAGCCGAGATCCGGGAGGATTCGCGCCTCGGTACCGGTCCGGGGAATGTGCAGCACGATTTCAGACATGACGAACCTGACGGTCAAAAGGAAGAAAGGTCAGTTCCACTCCGGATCGTCGGCCGCCTGTGCAACAAAGCCGGGCGGAGCCGAACGCTTGATGAGTGCATCCCAGACGGAATACGGATCCTTGTGGAAGATATATTCGAGCGATGCCGGGTACACGAGCCAGTCGCCGCGGGCCAGCTCGCCTTCAAGCTGCTGCGGCGCCCACCCCGCGCAGCCGGCATAGATGCGGAATTCGAGTCCCTGCTGCCCCGCCGCCACCCGGCGGACGACCTGCTCGAATACCTCGGCACTGCTGCCGACAAACAAGCCCGGCACGACCGGCGACTCCGTCCCCTGGAATTCGCGCGCGTTATGCAGGATGAACAGTGCCGACTGTTCGACCGGGCCGCCGGTGTAGATCAGCGCGCCGGTCTCGGGCAGTTCGAAGTGTCCTTCGAGCGCGGCGGTCACAAGGATGCTCGACGGGCGGTTGATAATCAGTCCCATTGCCCCGCCGGCACCATGTTCGACGATCAGCACGACGCTTTGATAGAAGTTCGGATCGCGCAACCGCCGCACAGAGATCAGGAACTTTCCCGTCAGAGACTCGGCCATAGAATTCCGTCAGCTCGTGATGTCCATCAACAGGCGAAACCAGCCACAGTATACGACGCCCCCCCGGCGAAAGGTAGAAGGTCTCCCCGCAGCCGAACGAGGGGGATTTTCGTGGCGGAGAAAAGCCGGGAAGATCGCCGCGGTTTCCGCTCTCCACTGACCCGCGCGGACGCGCAAGTGGTGAACCATCTCGCGAACACCGGGTGTTGCAAAGTCCGCACCGCGTGCGAGAATTCGAATGACTGCGGCGCGAATTCTGCATGCAAGCGGCGAGCCAGCCGTCCAGAATCCTTTTGACAGGTTCCGTCCGCCCCCCGTGCCCGCGACCGTGCCGCCTGAGTGTCCCAACAGCCCGATCCAGCCGTGAACCGCCAACCCTATCAAACTCCTCCCCGCTCGTGGGCACCGGCGATCAGTCCCCGCTGGATTCGCTGGCTCCGCCCGTTCCGTCGCCGAACCTTGACGAAGCGGCAGCGAATCGTGCACTGCGAGATTCAGGGAGTCGAGCACGTGCAAAATGCCCTCGCCAGCGGCGCGGGGGTGCTGATCACGCCGAACCACTCGTTTCATTATGATTCCTACGTGCTCTTTGAAGCGGCCGAACAGGTCGGCCGGCCGTTCTACACGATGACCGCCTGGCAGGTGTTCGCCATGAGCAGCCGGCTGGATCAATGGATCCTGCAGAAGCATGGCTGTTTCAGCATCGACCGCGAGAAGTCCGACACGCAGGCATTCCGCTGGTCGGTCGATATTCTTCGCGCGAGCCCCTTCCCCCTGCTGATCTTTCCGGAAGGCGACATCTATCACACGAACGACCGCGTCACGCCCTTTCGTGAAGGTGCCGCCGCCATCGCCATTGCCGCCGCCCGCAAGGCGGAACGCCCCATCGTCGCGATTCCCTGCGCGGTGAAGTGCTGGTACGTTCAGGATCCCACGCCGGGGCTGCTCACGCTGATGGATGAGCTGGAGCGGCAACTCCATTGGCGGCCGCGTCCCAACCTGCCGCTCGATGAGCGGATCTACCGCTTCGCCGAAGGCATCATCACGCTGAAGGAGCTGGAATATCTCGGGCAGCCGCAACGCGGAACGATCCGCCGGCGCATTACCGCGCTCGCCGGCCTGATTCTGCAACGGCTGGAAGAGAAACATCAGTTCGTCCCCCGCAGCTCCAGCATTCCCGAGCGGGTCAAGGAACTCCGCCGGCACCTGATCGGTCGGCTGGAGGCCGAACCCGGAAGCGAACTCCTGCAACGGCAGTATCGCGACGAGATGGACGACCTGTTCTTCGTCGTGCAGCTTTTCAGTTACCCGGGAGATTACGCCGCCGAGAAGCCGAGCATCGAACGCCTTGCCGAAACACTCGACAAATTCGAAGAAGACATTCTGGAGGCGAAATACCCGACGATCCGCGGCAAGCGGCGCGCGGTGGTTCGCTTCGGTGCGCCGATCCCGATTCCGCGTCACCGCGAACGGGGCGAAACGACCGTGCTGACGGCGAAGCTCGAAGCCGAGGTCCAGCGACTGCTCGACGAGTTGAACGCGCCCCCTTGCCCCCCGGCGGAAACGCCGCCGCTCATCGCCGCGACCATCGGCGAACCAGCGTGATCCACCCGGCCCGGTTCTCCGTTGGAAATCCTGTGAAGAACACGGTGGCGTTCGTGTCCATTCAGAAAGCAACGTGTGAACGCCAGAAGACGATAACGGGCGGAGCCCTGCTCACGGGGCAAGCATCCGCCTCGATGATCCGCGTGATCGATTCCTGAAGGATCGGCCCACGCCCTGAAGAGAAAAGGAACTCGAACGGATGGAACATCAGGGATTCGTCGCCGGCTGGGGAACGCTGGCATTGATCAACGCCGGTCTGGCGCAGTCGAAGAATCGCAGCGGCCTCGCGTGGTTTCTCCTCTCGCTCCTGCTCGGTCCGGTGGCGACCTTCATCCTCGTCGCCTTCATGCCGAAGCTGCCGGAACGCTACCTCTGAAAAATGTTGCAGGTTCGCTCCCCGGCCGCACCGCGACTATGATCCCTGACCGACTTTCGATCAGGAGGAGGGCGCATGGGGTGCGGCCGGCGATTCTCCGGGAATGAATCAGGGGACGAAGAACGGCGATCCGTTCAGGTAGAACCCGCCACGCAGGGCACCGGGAGGAGCGAAGAAGACCGTCCCCGCTCCCGAAACCTGGTTGTTCTGCGTTCCGAACAGCCGCACGTCTCCCGTGCCGCCCACCGCCGAGAAGATAATTCCCCGGTCGGCCAGCCCCCCCTGATTCGCGAAGCTCAGCGAGTTCGCGTTCAGGGTGATATTCGCGGGGCCTGTGACCGAGTTGAACAGGAAGCCCGTTCCCCCGTCGTTGCGGTCGAGGAACCGGTTGCCCACCAGCGTCAACTCGGTTGAGCCGGCGAGCGTGAACTCCGCTCCCGTATTGCTCGTCCCCAGGAATTCGAGCACATTGGCATCGTACCGCAGACGCGAGGGGCCGGACGTCACCATCCGGATTCCGGTGCTGTTGCCCCCGGAGGCGGCAATGTTGTTGCGGGCGATCGTGATGTCGGCCAGCGAGGTGGCGCTGGTGTTCGTCACATCGATTCCCACCGTTGAACCGCCGGTTCCGAGGAAGATGTTATCCGAGATGTTCGCGGTCATCGGGCCGCCCCAGCCGAGCTTGAGCCCCGTGGATCCGGCGTGTGAAGTCTCGACATTGTTCCCCTGGAACGTGAAGCTCAGGTTGGCCGTTTCTCCACCCGCGATGGTGCCGATGCTGACTGCATCTCCCATCGCGTCGAGAATCGTCGACTGCACGATCTGATAGTTATACGCGCCGGTCGTACCGACGAGTGCCCGGATACTGCCCGAACCGCTCGTCCCGTTGTTCTCGAAGAGCGAGCTGTTGACGACCAGCGTCTTCGTGTTCAACGAATCGATCGCATAGCTGGTCGAGTTCTTGATCTGCATGCCGAAGAGTTCGAGATGATTCGTGCTCTCGACATCGATGCCCAGCCCGTTGTTCTCGAAGTTCATGAAGGCCAGGCCGACGTTGCCGGCGTTCTGGAGAATGACGGCCGTATCTGTGTTCTTGATCGTGCCCCCGGTCCCGAGGTCCTGGTTCCCGACCACCAGGAATCGCCCGGCACTGTCGGTAATCTGAATACCGACCGTACCGCCATCGACCGAGACGCTTTCGAGCGTGACGTCGAGCTCGGTATCGTCGATCTCGAAGGCCGCTCCGTTCTTCGAGCTGATCGTTCCGTCGAGAATCCCGAGCCGCCCGGCGTTCGAAGCGTAAACCGCCGCGCCCGCCGTGGTGGTCACATTCAGATCCTGGAAGCCGGTGAGGCCGTCGTTGTTCTCAAGATAAATGGCCGGGTTGCCTCCCGCATCCGTAATGTGCGTCACCCCGAAGACGGCATCCCCTTCCGAATTCCGGATGTCGATCGCCGAAGCAGCCGAGGAGGTGCTGTTGTTGATCGAAGTGGTCCCCTGGACCTCGATCAGCCCGTCGGCATTGTCGACCCGAATTCCGATGCCGTTACGTCCCGCGATGGTCACATCATCGAAGGTGAGGACGCTGTTCCCCCCCAGGCCTTCGAGATTGATACTGGTGCCGAAGGCATTCGCCACCGTCGTCGTCCCGAGGAAGTCGAGCCGTCCGGTGAGGCCCCGGACATCGAGGCCGTTCCCGACGCTGTTGTTGACCGTGAGATTCTGCACCAGACTGGTGCCGCCGAGATTCTCGAGGTACACCCCGGCTCCGGTCGAACTCGTGACGGAGACGTTTCGCAGGGTGACATTATTGATCCCGGAGCCGACGATGCCTCGTCCGCTGGAGTTCAGCACATGGAATCCGGAGAACTCGCTGCCGGAGGCCAGCGTGATCGAATCACCGACCGAGTTGCGAAACTCGGGGCGGCTCGTGCCGCTTGTCGCGCGAGGCAGCAGCAGGTTCCCGAGCCGCGGGACCTGGATGTAATGGTCGACGCCGTTCCCTTCACCGAGCAGCCGCATCCCCGGATCGAGGGCGACGGAGGCATCCGCCCCCGTGAAGACACTGTCGGCATGAACGAAGATGATGTCCCCTCCGGCGGCGATCGCCTCGGCGAGGGTATCGTACGGATTCTCGACGGTGCCGCTGTCGGTGCCGCCGCCGTTCGTCGACACGTGCCTCACCACGTAGGCGTCCCCGGTCTCGGGATTGACCGCGACGATATCGCGTTCGAGACGTCGCTGTTTCGGAGCGACAACGTTGTAGTTTCGGGTAACGTGCTCGCCGATCCGGCCTAATGTCGTCGTCTGCATCATCTTCGAGCGGTGCAGGCGGCCGAAGGTCCACGCCCCACCAATCGAGACCTGCGTGTTGTACACCGTGTCGTTGCTCACCTCGACGTGCACATCGAGGGCGGCCAGCAGGTTGCCCTGCAGGCGCGTCTTCCAGCCCCAGATCTCCTCGACATAGTCGCCGTCGAAGTGATACCAGCCGGCATAGGCGCGAACGTTGCGGTCCTCGGACCAGCGTCCGGGGATCGGCACGCCGACTTCCATGTCCATTCCCTGCATCGCCTCGCGGGTGACGCGGATCTGATCATAGAGCACATTGTTGTTGAAGAACCGCGCACTTCCCGGAGCGAGCACAAGCCCCGTCTGCCGGCTCGTATTTCCCACGGGGAAGTAGTAGTTACTGCGGAAATCGATGATCTGCCCGTACGATTCGAGACTCAGGCCCAGCTGCTGAAAGGTGTCGGTCGTGGTGTTGTCCACGTCGAACCAGAAGCTCGCCCCGAAGATCCGGTCAAACCCCGAGTGAAAGTAGCGATAACCCAGACCGGCATTGCCGCCCAGACGCCCCTCGTTGTTGATGAACAGCCGCATGTCGCTGAAAATGAGCGACGAGTCCATCAGGTAGAACGGAAACAGTTCCAACGGCGTGATCGAGATGTCGCGGCCGACCGCGTCGCCGGCGATATGTCCACCGCGGGCCTGAATGCCGAAACCTTCCTTGGGAGCACCGCGGCGCGAACGCCCCTGGCGAGCGGATTCACTGCCGCTGCTGTAGGAACTGGACGAATTCGCTGTGCTTCCCTCCTCGGGTTCGCCGATCTCAAATGTGGTCTGGGCAAACACCGGCCCCGGAAGACACGCGACCAGCGCAAGCATCAACAGCCGGCGGCAGGCTGCCGCCGCAAACGGGCGAACCAGCGTCTGAAACAGACCGCGTGTCCACATCCGGGCCGCAGACCGCGGCACATCAACCGTGTGGTTCATGGGTGATTCCGGTCAGAAAGGATGCTGCGAAGGGTACGTCCCAGCGCAAGCGGCCCGAGGCATCGCCGAACGGCGACCCCCGATACCACGCTGCGACGCAAAGCGCAGATCGGGCACGATGCGATAGCCCAGATCAGCCACCGCGCACGACTGCCTCGTGGGTGAGCGCAGAAATGTTCGAAATGTTGAGAGAGAGTGAGAGACGGGGCGGAGATATACCCACTGGCGGGAATTCGATCAACAGCAATTCTCGACCCGGCAGAAGTCGCTCGCGTTCAGAATGACCGGCCCGATGCGGCGGATGCCCGACGGCCGGCCTCCTTCGTGCCTCATCCCCGTTTCCGGCCGACGCAGGCGGTCACGCGGACGGACCTTCCCGCGCGAGCGGCTTCCCTTCTGCTACCGCATGTTCATCGGGTCGACGTCGATGACGTACTCGACCTCTTTCCCGTGCGGCAACGCAGGCTGCACACTTCGCCAGAGGGTCTGAATCTGCTCGAACGTCGGCGCAGAGAGCTGCACGTGATAGCGATACAGATCCTTCGAGCGCGCCACCGGAGCGGGCGCCGGCCCGAGAATCCGCACGGCGAGACTTTGCTCCTGGACCTGCTCGCGGAAGAGTTCGACCATCCGCTCCCCTTCCGCCCGCACCTGCTCTTCTTCCTTTCCCCGCAGGATGATCCGCGTCAGCCGCGCGAACGGCGGGGTGTTCATCGCCCGCCGGTGCGCCAGCTCCATCCGCGCAAACTCCGGGAAGTTGTGCTGCGCGGCGAGGACGATCGGCTGCTCGGTCGGCGAAGACGACTGCACGAGGACGCGGCCGCCGCGATCGCTCCGCCCCGTCCGCCCGGCCACCTGCGCAATCAGATGGAAGGTGCGTTCGGCGGCCCGTAAGTCGGGCTGGTGCAGGACCGTATCCGCGTTGATGACGCCGACGAGCGTCACGTTCGGAAAGTCGAGCCCCTTGGCGATCATCTGCGTCCCCAGCAGGATCTGCACTTCTCCCTTGCGGAAGCGTTCGAGCGCGCGGTGATGGCTTCCCGGTTTGCGCATCGCGTCGCTGTCCATCCGCACGCACACCGCTTCCGGGAAGCGGGCCTTCACCTCCTGTTCGAGCCGCTGGGTGCCGGTCCCAAGATATCGGACACCCGCATGTCCGCAGTCGGGACACTTCGCGGGCGGCTTCGTGCGGAAGTCGCACTCGTGACAGATCGCCAGTTCGACATCCTTGTGCCAGGCCAGCGTGACATCGCAATGCGGACAGCGGATGCCGGTTCCACACGCCCGGCACCAGAGGACCGGCGAGAAGCCCCGCAGATTGAGCAGCAGGATCACCTGCCCCCCATCCTGCAATGCATCCTGCATGGCCGAGCGCAGCTGCCGTCCGATTGCCGCGCCCGCCATGCAGTCATGATCGTTGCGGATGTCCACCACATGCACCGGCGGGAGCGGCAGGTTCCCCACCCGCCGGGGCAGACTGATCAGCACATCCTCGCCGCGCTGCGCGCGATACCACGATTCAAGAGTGGGCGTCGCCGAGCCGAGAATCAGCGGCACGCCGTCCAGCTCGGCCCGGCGGCGGGCCACCTCGCGCGCGTGATAGCGCGGCGTCGTGTCCTGCTTGAACGAGGTCTCGTGCTCCTCGTCGATGATGATCAGCCCGAGATGCGGCGTCGGTGCAAACACCGCGCTCCGCGCCCCGACGACCACCTGCACTTTCCCCTGCGCAATCTGCTGCCAGTGCCAATGCCGCTCGGCATCCGCCAGGTGACTGTGCAATACGGCGACAGTCGAAAACCGGCTCTGGAAGCGGCGGATTGTCTGCGGCGTCAGGCTGATTTCGGGCACGAGGACAATTGCCTGCCGACCGTAACCGACGACTTCGCGAATCGCCTGAATGTAGACTTCGGTCTTGCCGCTGCCGGTGACTCCATGCAGCAGGACGGTGCGGTGCTGGCCGCTGCGGGCGATTTTCAGGATCCCGTCGAGCGCCCGCTGCTGATCGGCATTCAGCTTCAGATCGATTTCCGGCAGTTCGGTGCTCGGCTCGATCGCGAAGCGCCCCGCCCGCTGACGCACCGCCTCCACCAGCCCTTTATTCCTCAGCGCGTTAATCGGGGCCGTACCGCACCGGGCCGCCCGGCTCACTTCATCGATCGTCAGCGGTTCCTCGGAACTGATCAGGCAGTCGAGGGCGGCGGCCTGCTTCTCGGGAAGCTGCAACTGTGCCCGACCGGCCCGCGCTTCGGGAGTCGCCTGCAGGAAGGTGACAAGCCGCGTCCCCGCCTGGTTCTTCACCCCCGCCGGCACGACCGTCTCCAGCACCTGCCCCCAGCCGCAGAGATAGCGATCGGCGATCCAGCGCGTCAGTTCGAGCATCTGGGGCGTCAGCAGCGGTGCCTCATCGACGATCGAATACACCGGCTTGAGCCGCCGCTTCGAATCGACCGGCTCTCCCTCCTCGGGTGTGCGCAGCCCGACACAGAAGCCTATCTGCAGCTGGTTCCCCCGTCCGAACGGCACTTTCACGCGCTGGCCCGGCTGGATGCTCCCCCGCAGTTCATCCGGGACGACGTAACTGAACACGGTCTCCAGCGGGAGATTGAAGACGACCTCCGCGCGGAGCACATCTCCGGCCGCCGCATCCTCCCACGGACTCGGTTGATTCTCTTCGGTAAACAGCTGCTGTTGATGCTCGGACACAGAAAACACGCCTCACGAGGGAAAGCCGTTCCGCCGGCCACCGTTCCGAATCCACCGGCCCAATACAGAACATATGTACAGTATAGCAATCCGAAAGTGCAGGTCCATCCGGAGATCCCTTCGGTGGAGTTTCCCCGGCACCACCTGTCTGCCGGTGGGATTGAATGTCCCATTCTAACCGACGGTCGATCCTCGCGTCCCTGAGACGCGAGAACACATCGGTTCAACGAGATGAGGTCCGCGGGAAGTCGGGGGGTTCTCTCGATTTCTCCCTGGCGGGCTTCTAGAATCCAGCGGAACGCGGGCGGGGAAAGCCTGCGCGGCCGGGCAGATCGCGCCGGCGGATTACCGGCCACGGGAATCTCGCGCTGCAAGAGGACAGTTGATGCGTCTGGGAATTTACGGCGGTACATTCGATCCGGTGCACCTGGGACACCTGCTGCTCGCCGAGCAATGTCGCGAGGCATGCCGCCTCGATCAGGTCTGGTTCATCCCGGCGGGTTCGCCGCCGCACAAGCCCGAACACGCGATCACACCCGGCAAGATGCGGGCCGAGATGCTGGAGTTCGCTGTCGCCGGCCAGCCGGAATACACGGTCAGCCGCCGCGAGGTCAAGCGGAGCGGCCCGAGCTATACGGTCGAGACGCTGCGGGAGCTTCGCCAGGAACATCCCGAGGACGAGCTGTTCTTTCTCGTGGGAGCCGACTCGCTCGCCGATCTGCCGCACTGGCGCGAACCCCGCGAGATTGCGACACTCGCCACGCTGGTCGTCGTCAATCGCGGCAACGCCCCTCTGCCGCAGCTGGAATCGCTCGTCCCGCATCTCGGGCGTGAAGCGGTCGACCGCATCCTGGTGGTCTCGATGCCGGGGATCGACCTCTCATCGAGCGACATCCGCCGCCGCGTCCGCGAAGGCCGCAGCATCCGCTACATGACCCCCCGCGCGGTGGAACAATACATCCGCACGAACTCCCTCTATCGCGGCGAATAGAATTGCCGCAAACAGGGGACGCCCCTGCGCCCCGCAGGTCGCGCCAATGAGCCGATCGCCCCCCTCTGCGCACGGATCAGTTTCGTCGCAAGCCGCACGATGATGTTATATCTCGTGCCGTCTATCGTGTTATACAAAACGTAATCGACACAATACGACACAATTACAGATAACACTCAAAACGTTATATACATAACGTTGAGCCGCGTCCCAGCGGGACGCGGCAACCCCGGGGTTGGACATCGAACGCGCGGCCCGCTGGGACGCGGCTCAACGAATTGCCCCCGCGGGCAATTGGCCGGGGAACATTCCGACGTCGCATCTCCCCACTCCAGTCTCCAGTCTCCAGCCTACCGCGTCACTTCCTGCGTTTTCGGCGGCTGCGATTCGCCGCGAGTCCGAGGCGGCGGAGCGTGAACGCCCCGGCGATCAGTACGCCGAACCAGCTGAACCAGAGGAGCACGAACGCGATGGGGGCCGCGTTGTGATAGATCCGCAGGCCGGCGCCGACCAGCCAGAGATGGCCCAGGAAGATCGCCGTTGCCGATACTCCCGCCTCGATCAGGGGCCGCTGGAGCCGGGTGGCCATCTCAAGGATCCGCGAAGGAGGGACGAACATCGTCCCTTCGGTGCTGGCCACGAGCATCCCGATCAACCAGTAACCGAGTGCCGGAATGATGAGCTCCAGCAGGATCAGCCAGTCGGCCAGCAGCGGGTCGCCGCAGCGGAGCCAGTAGCGGGCCGCGAACAGCAGCGGCACGATCGGTCCGGCGAGAAGCCCGACAGCCCAGCTGCCGAGATCTCCCCAGCGGACTTCGAGAACATCGGGTCAGATGAACACTTTCGACTTCCCGGCGGCGGAAAGGGCCAGGACTCCCTGAAAGAAGGTGGCGACGGCGGCCGCCAGGAGGATTGTCATCGCCCCCCAGACGAGCAGCCAGCCGTAAGGAAAATCTCGACCGTCGAGACTCCGCAGCCAGGTCGTCTGCAGAGAAATTCCGATCAACGTCCAGAGCGCGAACCCCGCCGCCAGCCAGCGGAGCACACGCGTGTGTACGAGGACATACTGCAGCGAGTCGTTCCATTCCGTCTCGCCGCGCCAGCCTCCCCGCAAATGTGCCTCGTGGACGTCCCGCAGGCTGACAACGAACACGCTTTCCTTGGGCGGCGTCGCGCGCGAACTCCGGTTGGTTCGCACGCGGGCCGGCATCCGTTCTCCCTCGGCACTCGCGAATGCCGGCTCCAGCACCGACAGCGGCCGCTCTTTCCCCTCGCGATGCGTTGCCTCACGCGCGGGGATTCCCACCGCGGCTCCGCACGCGGGGCAGACCGATCGCCGCCCCGCCATTCGATCGGCGGCGGAGAGATGCTTGCCACAGGTGCAGAGGAAGCGGATGGGCATAGGCTGGAGACTGGAGACCGGAGACTGTAGGAAATTCAGTTCGGCAACCGCTTGACGCACCAACACGCTCAGGGGGCCTGGAGGGTTTCCAGGAAGGTGATCAGCTGCTGCTGTTCTGCCGCGGAGAGGCGGGCAAAGCGGCGGGCGGAGTCGGCCCCCTGCCCGTCGTGCAGCCGAATCGCTTCCGCGAGCGTCGCCGCGCGGCCGTCGTGCAGATAGGGCGCGGAGCTGGCCACTCCCCAGAGCGGCGGCGTCCGCCACTCCGCCGGATGCGGCCCCGCCCCCGAGGCGAACTGCGGAGACTCGACCGGCTCATCGTTGTAGTCGCCATCCCCTTCCAGACTCTCCCCCATCCAGTGCAGCAACAGGTCGCTGTAGATCCCCTTGATCCCTTCGAGATCGGGAGTGTGACAGTCGGCACAACCGACTGCCGAGAAGTGCTTCCTGCCGGCCTGGACCGCGGCGACCGTTTCGGGAGATTGCGGCAGTCGCTCCACCGGCTGCGGCAGCGACTTGACGAACGCCGTCAACTGACTGCACTGCTCCAGCGTGAGATCAAAACCGGGAGCTTTGTAGCCCGGCCGTCCCAGAGGCTGAGGCTGGGCCTGCCCCGGATTGCCCAGCCCCAGCTCGTTCGCACAGGCCGCCTGCACGAAATCCGCCAGGCTAGCGGTCTGGGCCTTCCAGCCGAACCGGCCGACTCGCCCATCGGCCAGCCGCAGCGCCCGGCCCACCGGCGCGGTTGTTTCGAGAGGCGAAGCGAATCCCCACTTCAGTTGCTGGGCGCGCTCGTTCGCGAGAATGACTCGGTCGGGAGTCTCATCGATCAGTTTCGCACCGAAAAGCGCCGGCGTCTTCCGCTGCGACAGATGCACTCCCGCTGGGAACGCGACGTTCGAAATGTCCCACCCCGTCAACTCTGCCGCGCCGGGACTGAACGATGTCGTTGAAATCGCCTGCACGTTTGCGGGCAATCCCGGATGGACGTGCGCAAAGGTCTCCTGAAATTCCGGGCTGATGGCGCGTGTGTGCACGACACCCTGGCGGGCACCGACGCCCGAATTCTGGTTGCGCACGGTAAAGGTATTGACGTTCGCCTCGCGCGGTCCGCTTCCACCGGTTCCCCCCTGCTTGTGACAGGCGACACAGGAATCGGCGTTGAAGACCGGCCCCAGCCCATCGCCCCCTTTGGCGAGGGGATCATTCGGTTTCCAGCGGTGAACGAACAGTTCCTTGCCGGCCTGCACCATCGCGGCATCGACCGTCTCCTCCCGCGAGGCAGGAGCGGTGACTAGACGTAACCCGACCGTGACGACGATCAGCAGTCCGAACGAGGAGGGAAGCGATAACGGCCATTTCATGGGACGACCTTTCCTTCAAACCCAGTGACCAGGATCGAGAACAAGCGATCAGTACCGACGTACACCGACGACAGACGAACCCTGAGCGCAGCATCAACCGCCGGGGAGCTGTGGCGAAGCCCTCTCACGCCGAAGATGGCACGGCCGCGTTCAGCGGCCGAAGAAGAGCTGTTCCTGCCCTGCCGACAGGACCGCGTCCGAATCCAGCCCGCTCCGCACGCGGACCGCCCCTTCACTCACCGTGACGGCGAGCGTGTCGCGGGGAACCTGAGTGCTTAACTGCTCGACGGGGACGGGCAGCGACTGAAGTTCGAGGGTGAACACCGTCCCCACCACCGAGACCGAGGCGACCCGCGTTTCGACACGGAACCCCGCGTCCGCCTTCGTCACCCGGAATGTTCCCTTCCCCGAGCGAAGCTCCACCACCTGCCGCGTTTCTCCGACGCGCCCCCGCAGGACAATCTCGCTTCCCGCCGCCAGTTCGATCCGCGAACCATCGGGAAGCTGAATGTCCGCCGGGCCGGACTTCACGCGGGCGACGGTATTCAGCGGAATCTCGTGTCCTTCGATGCCGGCGAGGGTCATCTGCCCCTCGATGACCTGCCCGGCAGGCGAACCGCCCCGGAAGATCAACAGCAACAGACAGGCCGCCACGACTGCCCCCGCGGCGGCCGCCCGCCAGCGCCAGTTCCAGCGACGCGAACGCACGTGCGCAGCAGGGGCCGGCCTGTCGCGTGGCTCGCAGAGTGCCGGCACAAACACCTGAGCGGTTTCCCCGCGCGAAGCCACGGGTGCCGGCAGCGGTTCGCACGACACCGGTTCTGCGCTGTCGAATTCGGCTCCACTCCCTTCGGCTTCCGCCAGCAGCGCCTCGGCAAGCGCGGCGGTGGAGGGCCGCTGCCGGAAGTGAGCCGCCAGCTGTGCTTCGAGCCCCACCGCCTCCGCGAAGAGGTCGGCGGCACGGGGATCGGTGATGAGCAGCGATTCGAGCTCCTCGCGTTCCTGCGGGGAGAATGCTCCATCCAGATAACGCTGGATCAGCAGCACGAGGCGGGCGGACTCCGCAGAGGCTTCAGACATTTCCCGCACCTCCCGGAGCGGCCAGCCGCCGCTTCACACATTCCTGTAACTTTGCCCGGATCCGCGACAGGGCCTGATACAAGGCATCCAGCGTGGTTTGCAGCTCCTCGGCGATCTGCGGCAGCTTGCGTGCTTCTTCGTAACGCATCGCCAGCAGCCGCCGCGATTTTTCCGGCAACGTCTTCAGACACTGCTGCAGCGCCTCGGCCCGGTCGGAAGCGACCGGTTCCGTCCGATCGAACGCCGCCGCCACGGCCTGGATCGCCTCCGGCGACAGGCTGATCGGCAGCCGCCCCTGGCGGTTCCAGCGCTGCAGGAGTTTCTTCGCGGCAATCCCGCGGGCCCACGCTCCGAACGGCCGGGAGGGATCGTAGCGATCGTACTCCTTCCAGAGCGTCAGCGCCACGTCCTGAAAGACGTCCTCACAGCCATGCGGATCGCGGACGACCGAGCCGATGAAGGCCCGCAACGACAGATCGCATTGCAGGAGTCGCTTCAGAAACTCCTCCTGCCGGGATTCGATTATCTCGCACATCACCTGTGTCCTCGCCCCACATCTTCACACAGGTCGGCGAATTCTGACATCGATTTTTCGAACGTCAGCAACGATTCCGCCAGGCGAGATCCACGCAGAGGCCGCCAGCCAGGGCAGGCCCTGCCTCGGGCTAAAGACTCAAGTCTAAAGCCCCTCCCCCGTATTTCACCCGTCCCGATCCGGGGACGATCGTGCCGATCGGGTACGCCGGGCAGTCATTCCCGGCGAGGTGCCGGGAGATGGCTTCCACCGCGTCCGGAGCACACACAAGGGTCATGCCCACCCCCATGTTGAAGGTCCGGAGCATGTCGGCCTCGGGGACGTTCCCCCACTTATGAATCGTGCGGAAGATCGCCGGGACGCGAAGCTGGCTGCGGTCGATCACGGCATCCAGTCCCGGCGGGAGAATGCGGTTGAGGTTCCCCTCGATTCCGCCGCCGGTGATGTGGGCAATCCCGTGCAGTCCGGGATTGTCGAACAGGGGGCGGAACTCGTTGTTGTAGCAGCGGTGGGGACGCATGATCGCGTCGAGGAAGCTCTCGCCGTCAACCGTCACGTTGAGGATCTCGGGCTTCTCCCGCATCAGCGCCCGCACGAGCGAATAGCCGTTCGTGTGCAGTCCGCTGGAAGGAGCGGCAAGAACCACATCCCCTTCCGCAATCCGGCTGCCGTCAAGGATCCGGCTGCGTTCGACAACGCCGACGATGCTCGCCGAGAGGATATACGTCCCCGGCTCGATGACTCCCGGCTGTTCCGATGTTTCGCCACCAACGAGCGAGCATCCCTGCGCCCGGCAGGCGGCGGCCATCGACGCCACCAGTTCCTTCACCACTTCCGATTCGAGCTTGCCGCAGACGATGCAGTCCTGCACGTAAAGCGGCTCGGCCCCCATGACGAGGATGTCATCGATCAGGTGATTGATCAGGTCGTAGCAGATCGACGAGATGCGGCCGTGCTGAAACGCGAGCTTCTGTTTGGAGCCGGGCTCCTCGGTCTTGAGCACGAGAACCGGGTCGGCAATTCCCGCGAACTTCCCGTCGACCAAGCTGGCGAACGCCCCCAGCTTGTTCAGCACCCGCGGGTCGTTCCCCTCCAGACTGCTCGCCATCGCCTTCTTGGTGGCGTCGGCGACGTCGATATTCACGCCGGCTTTCTCGTACGACAGGCTTTCGCTCATGCTCCGCTTTCTGCAACAACGTTCCGCACCAGACACACTTCCCGACCCGCCGCGCTCACGGCCGCCAGGCTCACGCGGCTCTCAGTATAACGGAGGCAGGCCGGAGACTGGAGTCCGGAGACTGCAGGACGCGCTGTCGGCGGGAGCCACTGGTGACGTTCGATGCCGAGACTCCAGTCTCCCGTCTCCAGCCTGCCCCCTCACGGCGTCGAGAACTCGTGTTCCCGCGGGCGGACGGTCAGCACCGGGCAGCGGGCCTTGCGGACCACCCTCTCGGCGACGCTCCCCAGCAGGACATGGGCCAGTCCCGAACGACCGTGCGTTCCCATGACGATCAGGTCGATCTGCTGCTCCTTCGCATACTCGATGATTTCGAGGAACGGGCTTCCCTGACGGGTGACGCGGACGACGCTCCGGCCGCGCTCCCACTCGGGATCGAGAACTTTCGTCAGCGCCTGCTCGGCACTCGCCCTGAGCTCTTCGAGATAATTCCCTGGCGGGGGAAACGCCATTCCCGGTTCGGGAGTCAGCGACACCAGATCCTGAACGACGTGCAGCAGATGGATCTCGGCATCGAACTTCTCCGCCATCGTGCAGGCGTAATCGATCGCGCAGCTCGCATAGGAACTGAAATCGGTCGGCAGCAGGATCCGCTGGAGGCTGATCATCGGGGCGTTTCTCCGGGTGTGACTTCGCGCCACCACGGCGCAAGGCAGGACTGTCTCTCCGTGATGTTACTGCGCGCCATCCCCCCCAGCAACGGGCGCGGCATGAGGAAGAGGAGAGTCTCGATTGCATCCGAAGGCCGAACGGGAGAAGATTCGGGGACATCGGGACAACAGCCGCGTTCCTTCATTGGCATGCCGTCGCGCGAACGGGAGAACGTTGCCTGCGCGTTCCGAGTCGCGCGGAGTAGCCGAACCGATGTATTCCATGAATGACAGGCCGGGTTTTCTGCGGGCGGCGATCGCTCTCGAGGGTGCCCTCATCCTGATCGGAATCATTCTCGCCTGGCTGTTTCCCCTGGCGGACTCGGAGGGACTCGTGGCCACGCTGCGGGAGGACTTCCGGGGGGCGAACCTCGGCTGGGGCGTGCTCGCGACGATCCCCCTGGGGCTGCTGTTTCTGATCACCTACCGGTTCCCGGTCGGGCCGCTGAAGCAGATTCGAACCTTTCTGGAAAACGCGCTCGGCCCGGTGCTGCGGAATTGCCGCTGGTATCACCTGCTGCTCGTCGCCGCGCTCGCCGGGTTCTGCGAGGAGTTCCTGTTCCGGGCGGTCCTGCAGCCGCGGCTGGGGCTTGTGGGAAGCAATGTGCTGTTTGCCCTGGCCCACTTCATTACGCCTACCTACGCGCTGCTGGCCGGCCTGCTCGGGGCGTATCTGGGGATGGTCTTCGATTTTTCCGGGTACTGGTCCGCCGCCATCGCACATACCCTGTACGACTGGCTGGCCTTCTCGGTGATCGCCGCGACGCTGCCTCACGCCGCCGAAGAGTCGTCCCCGACTGGCGAAACCGGAGAAGAAACTTTTTCGTCTCCATGAGCCGCAATCGGGGACAGTCTTTCAGGAACGATTCCTGATCCGGGGCAGGAGGATTCGATTGCCTCCTGCCGCGTTGCAGAAAACCTGCACAGACGCACACCACTTCCCCCAATGACCGTCTTGCTCTGTTTCCCGAAGGTCTATAGGATTCACGGGGCGCATCGCCTGGTTCTCTCCGGGGATTCCCCGATGCGCGGGTTCGAGTCATAAACGCTGCGGGAATTGAAGCTTTCGGGGGGATCGATCAGCGGTCGTCGCCTCCGACGGGAGAGTGACGGAGCGGACCAGCCGTCGCTGCAACAGGTCCGCATTCGCAAAAGACCTCATCCCTTGCAATCCAACTGGTCGATGTAACCGCTAAAATCGCATCTGCTTCTCTTCGCCGGAACGGTGGGCCAGGCCCGGCACAGAGAGGATTTGCGGAAGGCTGACACTGTTTCAACATCTTCTGTTTCTCTCCCGCCTTTCCGCGACGTCATCCAGAGCCGATCATGCCTCACGATGTCCCCGAGCGCGAAGACTCCACTGTTGCCACTGCGCTGGCTGCGGTGACGCGATTTGCCTCCGGACACCCCTTCCTCGTCCTCGCGCTGATTGGCCTGCTGAGCCTGGCGAGTATCGGCCTTTCGGTGCAGAAGCTCGGCTTCAAGACCAACCGTGCCGATCTGATCGATCCCGCTGCGGATTATCAGCGGCGCTGGCTGACGTACACCGATGCCTTCGGCGACCTGTCCGACATTGTCGTGGTCGTGGAAGGTCGCGATCCCGACACGATCAAGCAGGTGCTCGAAGAAGTCGGCTCGCGGCTGCAGCAGGAAAACGAGCTGTTCATCAACGTCCAGTACAAGGTCGATACGACTGACCTGCGCCGCAAGGGGCTGCAATACCTGAGCCCCCAGCAGCTGGAGGTGCTGCTCGAGCGTCTGCAGGAGTTCGGCCCGGTCCTGCGGGGCAAGTGGAACCTGTTCAATCTGCGAACCCTCTATCAGGGACTGCGGTTCCAGCTGTCGCGCGTCCAGCAGGCTCCCGATCCGGCCATGGCCGAACAGGCCGCCGAACCGCTGCTGGAGATGGTTCACCGGCTCTCGCAGAGCCTGTCGGCCTTCGCCGCGAACCGGGGTTACAATTCACCCTGGCACGATCTGGTTCCCCTGGAGGATTCACAACGTGCCGAGGCCAATCAGGTTCGCTACTTCCTGAACGAAGCGGGGACGTTCGGCTTCGTTCTGGCCTTGCCCAAGCCAGTCGAGAACGATTTCGAAGGCCCGACCCAGGCGATTGATCACGCCCGCGCTCTCATCGCGGAAGTGGGCGGCCGCTTTCCCGGTGTACGGCTCGGCCTGACCGGCATTCCGGTCCTCGAAAACGACGAGATGCGCTCTTCCCAGGACTCGATGTTCTGGGCCTCGATCATTTCGTTCGTCGGTGTCGGCCTCCTGCTCATGACAGGCTTCCGGGGGTTTCGGCACCCGCTGATCGGGCTGACCATGCTCGGGGTGGGCACGATCTGGGCGTTCGGCTTTTCCACGCTGGCTGTCGGACACCTGAACATCCTGTCGGTCTCATTCGTGACAATCCTCGTGGGACTCGGGATCGATTACGGCATCCTTTACGTCTCCCGCTATCTCGAAGCCCGGCACGAAGGGCAGGAACTTCAACCCGCGCTGCTGACCACATCGCGCACGGTGGGCCCGGGAATTCTGACCGCTGCCGTCACCACGTCACTCGCATTCTTTACCGCGATCTTTACGGACTTCCTGGGTGTTGCCGAGCTGGGAATCATTGCGGGCGGGGGGATTCTCTGCTGCGCCCTGGCCGCGTTTTTTGCGCTGCCTTCACTGATCTCGGTCCTCGATCGCCGGTCCCCCGCAGCGCGGCTCCCGCATCCGTATGAGGGCAAGACCCTGCGGTTCCTGGGAACCCGTTTCCCCGTCGTGGTCGTGCTGGGCGCAATTGTGCTCATCATCACCATCGGAATGAATGGATTCCGGGTCCGTTACGATTACAACCTCCTGAATCTCCAGGCGGAGGGGGTCGAATCGGTCGAGCTGCAGGAACGGATCATCGAAGAGTCCGACACCCGGCTGCTGTTTGCCGTCTCGCTGGCCAACAGTGCCGAGGAAGCCCTCGAGATGAAACGGAAGTACGAGGCACTTCCGGAAGTCCATCACGTCGACGAGCTTGCTTCGTTCCTGCCTCCGCATCCTCCGGAAGATACGCTGCTCCAGGTGCAGGCGATCAACGCCATGCTGGGACGGCTTCCCACCGAGGTGCCTTCTCCCACCGACATCGACCCCTCGGCGATCGGGCAGCGGATCGAGCAGCTTTACGAAGCCCTCGAAGGCTTCAAGTCTCCCCTCGCACTGCAGACGCGCGAAGTTCTCGACCGCTTCCTGAATCAGCTGGATACCCTGCCCCTTGAGCGGCAACTGCAGATCTTTCAGGAGTACCAGTACCGCATGACGGCGGACCTGCTGGCGCGGCTGAATGGGCTCGCGAGTGCCGCTAACCCCGAACCCGTCGGATTGAACGACCTTCCCGAAGGAATGGCGGCCCGCTTCGTCAGCCCGCAGGGCAAATGGCTGCTGCAGATCTATCCCCGCAATGAAATCTGGGAGATCGAACCGCTGACGGCCTTCGTCAATGCCGTCCGTACCGTCGATCCGGACGTGACCGGCACGCCGCTCCAGAACTACGAAGCCTCCGGGGAGATCCGGCGGAGCTACCAGACGATTGCGCTCTACGCGCTGTTCGCAACGCTGCTCGTGCTGCTTGTCGATTTCCTCAACTTCCGCGATGCGCTGCTGGCGATCTTTGGTCCGCTGGCCGGGACCGTGCTGATTGCCGCGGCATCCACCGCCCTTGGAAACGAGTTCAGCTGGCTGCACGCAGCCCTGGCCTACATCGGCATGGTGATCGCGCTCGTGGCGCTGATCGATTTCACCGGTCTGCGGGATGCCCTGCTGGCAATGCTGCCCCCCACCGCGGGAGCAGCGCTGATGATGGGCATCCTCGGTCTGTTGCGCGTCGACCTGAATCCTGCCAACCTGATCGTGCTGCCGCTCATCGTGGGGATCGGTGTGGACAGCGGCGTCCACGTCCTGCACGACTACCGGCTGCAACCCCGTCAGTACCGCCCCTCATCCAGTACGCTGAACTCAGTGACACTGACCGGCCTGACGACGATGGTCGGATTCGGCAGCATGATCATCGCCCCGCACCGCGGACTGATGAGCCTGGGAGTGGTTCTCACGGTCGGGGTGGGAAGTTGCCTCTTTGTTTCGCTGATCCTGCTCCCGGCGATTCTCACGCTGCTCTCGCGCTCGCGCGATCAGGCGGCCGGCGGTGCCGCGGGCGATACAGGCGACACCGATGCGGGAGACGATCCCCGTCGCGGCCTGCATGTCGTCTATCCCGAGTCGGCCGCCTGATCGAGTCGTCCGCGACGCATCCCGCACCGGGCCGTACATCGGCCAAGAGCGGCCGCGAGCACTCACTCCGGCTCGACGCGAACCCGGCACCTCGTCGCACCTCCACCACGCTTGAGGCCTCGCCCACAGGGAGGCAGTTCCCTCCTGCTCCCACCACAATTCATTGCGCGCTCATAATTGCTCGTCCGGGTCGCCAAATTTTCTTGATTGGCAGCCAGTCTCTGACTAGTGTGTGAACTCTATCTGGCTGCATGTACAGTCACAGGTAGTCAGCGAGCATATACGAGGCTTTGTCGGTTGGTTGCGGAGGAATCGTCTCAGCTCTGGACGGCGAGGGGCTCCCATGAACAAGCGGCTGCGGCACCGGTCTGGCTTCACACTGATTGAACTGCTGGTTGTCATCGCGATTATCGCGGTATTGATTGCCCTCCTGTTACCTGCCGTGCAGCAGGCGCGCGAAGCGGCCCGGCGCAGCGACTGCAAGAACCGCATGAAGCAGATCGGGCTCGCGCTTCACAACTATCACGATACGCATCGCGTCTTCCCGCCAGGGGGTGTCTCGGACGTCGCCGTCACCGGCAGCAACTGGTGCATGACCGGAGTCGGTTACTCAAAGTTCCCCTGGACCGTTCAGATCCTCCCCTACCTGGATGAGGGGAGCCGCTATAACAGCTTTAACCCCAGCCTCAATCTGATCTCGATTGCCGACCGGGGCAACAGCGCGAACGACACCGAATGGCAACGGCCCAACAGCAAGTATCAATGCCCCTCCGACCCGAACTCACAGCCAGGCATCAACAACAATAACTACTTCGGCGTCCAGGGAGGCGGGGCCGGCTCCGCCGACGCCAGCTGCACCAACACGGCTGGCAACCGCTACTGGATGGTGAACGGCATCCTCTATCACAACTCGAGTACCCGCATGAGTCATATCACCGATGGGACGACAAACGTCTTTCTCGTCGGTGAGACCAAGTATCAGTCGATCAAAGCCGGTAATCCCAGCCAGTATTACGGCTGGGCCTCCAGTGACTGGCCCCTGCCGACCTATGGCAGTCCCTCACAGGTCGCCGGTGCGGTGGTAGCGATCAACTCGGCGGCGCACTATCCCGCCGTCAACCACACGTTCGACGTGCAGACGCGAACCTTCGGCAGCTACCACGAAGGGGGATGTCACTTCACGATGGCTGACGGCTCGGTCCACTTCGTCAGCGAGAATGTCGATCTCACCATCTATCAGCAGATGGGGAAGCGGGCCGATGGCCTGCCGATCAGCAACTTCCTGCAGTAGGCACGATGGCAACTGGTCTGGCTGGATCACGGAGACATGCAGAATGAAAAGGTCGCACCAAAGCCTTTTCAGCGTGAAGAACCGCGCGTGGTCACTCGCTCTGGCAATTCTGTTCGGGCTCGTTCCTGGAGGTTGCAGCCGATCGGGCGACGGTCCGTCGCGCTTCGACCTCTCCGGAAAGGTGACCTATCAGGGAACGCCGGTCCCGGCAGGAGAGATCACCTTCACCCCGGACACGGAGAAGGGAAACAGCGGCCCGGGCACGATGGCGACGATTCGCAACGGAGAGTTCCGCACACCGCCGGGCAAAGGGACGATCGGCGGTCCGCATGTCGTCCGGATCATCGGCCATGCGGCGATGGCCGAGGGAGCCGCCCCGCCTCCCGGTGAAGAGGCAGCTCCCGGTGGCCGACTCTTCAAGGAATACGTGACGAATGTCGATCTTCCCGCCTCGGCAGCGACGCACGATTTCGAAGTGGCGGAAACTTCGCACTGACCGGGTAGTGTCAGCGCTCATCGCGCGACGGTTTGCGCACACCACTCGTGTCAGGCGCCGGTAACCGTCCTCATTGCCGCGGCACTGCCTCGCGCTGATCACAGCAGCACGACTCTCCCCAAGACCATCGAGCACTCCGGGGCGCGTGCGCGCTCGCCGGGCTTGCGTTTGGCCGTTCCGGAGCAGGTGATGTCGGCATTTCCGGGCGATGGAGGTGCCCCCATTTGCTTTCCCACCCGTTCGGCTCGAAGTCGCCGCCGCAGCAAACCAGCCCGCCGGGAAGCTGAAGAACGGCTTCCCGACACGGCGAAAGCCCGCAAGGGGCTCTACCTATCGTCTCAGGTATTCATCCATACTTCACGAAAGATCTCCTACAGAGTGTTGTGAAGGGAGCGTCGGCACGCCGCTCATAGTTTTCCCTAAGAGCCGATCTTCACAGAAATTAAGAGAAGTATTTTGTTGACAGTATAGATTTGCCGCATTTAGGATTGGAATTCATTGAATTCTCTGCGGTGAATTCAGGGAGCGCTCCGCCAATTCTGAAGAGACCACAGATCGATGCGGAATGGCTGGCGATCCTCTTGCAGAGTTTCCCCCTGCGGTACACGCCCGGGCCAAACCTGAAGTCCTTTGGAGCCCGCTCTTTGCATTCCCCGATGTTGTGCCCCACGGTTGGGGTGCGCCATCCTTCTCCGGGATCGGCGATCGCCCGATCCAGCCTTTGTTCTCTTTGAGGACCCCTTCATGTCTCCATCTCGGCCCGTCGTTGTCGCCCCGGTTCGACCGCGCGCGTTTACGCTTATCGAGCTTCTCGTCGTCATCGCGATTATTGCTATTCTTGTCGCCTTGCTCCTGCCCGCCGTCCAGCAGGCGCGCGAGGCGGCCCGTCGTGCGCAGTGCCTGAACAACCTGAAGCAGATGGGACTCGCCGTCCACAACTTCCACGACACCTATCAGGTGATCCCCCCGTCCTTCCTCGGTGTGGAAGTTCCCGGCGTGAACACAAACGTCGGTAACATGATTCTCGGACAGACCTGGGCCGCGATGATTCTCCCCTTCATGGGTGAAGAAGGCCTGATGTACGGCATTGAGCTGCGCCGCCCCTGGGACGTCACTCACGGGGCCGACCGCAAGAGCGCCATCATCCGCACCTATTTCTGCCCCAGTCGCCGCAGCCCGATGCGACAACAGGCGCCCACCACCGGGATGACCCGGCGTGACGGCATGGGCCCGATCTACAGCGTCGACCTTCCGGGAAGCTGCAGCGATTACGCCGGGAGTGCCGGCAACGACAATTACGCGAATGGCCGCCGCGGTACTCTCTGGACCGATGTCAACGTTGCCAACGGCCTGTTTGTTCCCGGCCAGGTCACCTGGAAAAACCAGAACAACTCCACCGGCAACCAGAACGACACCATCATCAAGTGGCGCGGCCAGCTGACCTTCTCGAACATCCCGGACGGCTTGTCGAACACGATCCTGTTCGGCGAAAAGTGGGTCTCGGTCAACTTCATGGGTGACGCCAACGAGCTCGATGATTTCACCGCCGACGATGCGGCGCTGCGGACTCCGGCCTCCCCCTACACGGCAGCCAACAGCTTCGGCGATGGCGACGTGTTCGATGCCCGGCACCCGCTGCACTTCGTCCGCTGCCGGAACGAAATCCAGCGCGATGTTGCCTCCATCGATCCGATTTATGTGAAGTACTGGGGCAGCTCCCATGCCGGCGGCGTGGTGAACTTCGCGCTTGGTGATGGAAGTGTGAAAACCGTCCGCTGGGACATCGACACCGGCATGCTTGGCCGCCTGATCGACCGGAAGGATCGCAACAAGATCGATTGGGATCTGATCGAGTAGTAACACGGAAGATCACGCCACCGCTCGACGGAATCGCGGCGGCACGATTTCAGTTCCGAGTTTTCTTCAGGGCGTGGAAGTCTTCTTCCACGCCCTGCTGCATTCCGGCCCGAGTGAATGAACGCGCGGACGCAAGCGTCTTCTTGCGCCATCAATTCACGATCGTTTCGCCGCTGCCCGAGAGAAGGCGCGGTTCCCCCACATATTGACAACCGGTCTCACGGTCGCTTCTTTACGGGGGGCGTCGTCTCAAGATTCCGGAGACTCGCCGTCCGACTCTCCGGATGCGAGCCGTTGCTGAAACGAGTCGCCGAGCGCGCGTTCGAGATACGGCGTGCCGACTCCCAGCGTCCGTTTGTACTCCCGGTACTCGCGGACCGCAGCGGCGGGCCGGTCGCTGCCGTTCTCGCGGCGGACCGCCCGAATCAGCAGATTCTTCGCCGTGTGCTCCATGTCGATGAACTCGACGATCTGAGTGGAGTAGCCGCAGATTTCCAGCACGGCGGCCCGCAGCGCATCGGTCGCGAGGGCCGCAAATCGCTCGTGCAGGATTCCCTGGGAATGCAGCGGCTCCAGTCCTTTCACGTGGATCTGCGGAGCCAGTTCGTGCTGACAGCAGGGCACCGCGAGAATGACCGGGCAATCACGCTCGATCGCCTGGGCAAGTGCGGCATCGGTCGCCGTGTCGCACGCATGCAGCGCGACCGTCAGATCCACGCGCGGCGGTGCCGGGTAGCTGAGAATATCGCCGACATGAAATTCGAGTCCCTCGAGGTTCAGTTCGCGGGCGATCCGGGCACAGTCGGCGATCACGTCGGCATTGCGATCGACTCCGACAATCCGCACGTCGAAACCGTGAATTCCCGCCAGCAGGTGATGCAGGGCAAAGGTGAGATAGCTCTTGCCCGAGCCGAAGTCGAACACGTGCAGCGGCCGTTCGGACGGCAAGTGCGGGACGACGTCGTTGACCAGTTCCAGGAACCGGTTGATCTGCCGAAACTTGTGATAGCGTGCGGCGAGAACGCGTCCTTCGCGGTTCATCACGCCGATCGCGTGCAGGAAGGGATTGGGAACGCCTTCGGGAATCAGGTACTGCTTGCCGCGATTGTGGCGGAGCTCCTGAGCGGGCTTGCGGGAGGGAGCCGATGTGCGAATTCGAAAGCGGCCCGCGCTGCGGGCGCGGATTTCATGATCGGCGGCCGCAGTGAAGAGGTGTGCGTGCTCGAACGTGTTCGCGAGCAGTTCACTGCAACGGGCGGTCGCCGCCTCGCGATCGAGGTTCTCGTGAGTTTCCTTGCGGGGGTAGTGCCAGGTGAACTGATAGAAGGTTCCCCGTTCCAGCTGAACCGGTCGGACCGAGACTTTCGTGAAACTTCCCTCTGCAGCGGTTCCCTTGCGCCGCTTGCTGAGGATCAGCGCGATGAATCCCGGGCCGAATGCGTCGGCAAGGAGTGTTTGCACATTGCCCGGCAGGGCGAGGGGTGAAGACATGAGCGGATCCGTCGAACGCAAAGAGTCGCAGGCCGGAAAGAGAGGACGCGAAGGAGTTACCAGCCGAACGCCATCGGCTGCCATTCCGGAGACCCCAGGAACTCCTGCATTCGCTCATGGAATCGGAGCCCGTCGTTTTCGGGGCGCAACACGACCTTGGCCCCCTGGACCCGCTCGACGATCCAGCGGTCTCCGCGGCGGACGATCAAACGCACCGAACGTGCCGGCAGAAAGAAGGCTCCGGGGTTATCCATCAGCAGTTCCGGCAGGAGTTCGCTTTCCGCCGCCGAGAGCAGCTGCGGGCGGTAAACCTGGGTGGGGACTTCGCGCAGCTGCTTCGGCCGCAGCAGGGGCAGCAGGAGCGAGAGCGGACTCCAGACCAGAGCCGCCACGGTCCAGAGCAACGAAGGCGAGGCCCGCTCTTCCGTCAGCTGAATGATCTCCTCGATCCGGTGCGGCAAAAAGTAGATCCCCTTCGTGGTCGCGTACAGCATTCCGACCTCGGGCAGGATGCGGCGGCGGATCCGTACTTCGCCCAAACGCGAAACCAGGTCGCCAAAATGCGGCCGCAACTGCTCACACGATGGATCGGGCCGGGTGGAATCCACCATCGCGAGGCACTCGGGACAGTGCTCCCGATGCGGCTGGATCCAGCTGAAGCACTCGTGGCAGAGGAAGAAAGAGGACATCGTTGTGGTTCAGGAGGCCGACGGAACGGCACCAGGGAAAACAGCGGCGGACGGACATATCGACCGCCCCTGGCCGCCGCTTTCGCAGCCGTCGAGACACCGGGTTCCAGCGCGGGGCTGCCCGCACCTTCCCTTCGGCGCTCGTTTCCAATAATCTAATCAACTGTAGTGGCTCACCGCCGGGGGAGCAACATCGCATCGTGCCGGGGCGCACGCTTCCCGAAAGCCGCACCAGCCCGGTGAGAATTTCCCGGCGTTCCAGCGTTTCGCCTTCTTCCGCAGATCTCCGCATGTCGCTCAACAAGAAACAGAAGAAACAACTCGAGGTCGAGAAGAAGAAGCTGATGCAGCTCCAGCAGCAGCTCAGCGGTGCGCGCAAGCAGATGGACGATCCGCAGGAAGTGAAGCGGCTCGAACAGGAGCTGGCGGCGTGTGAGGCCCGGATCAAGAAGATCCACGAAGCGTAAAGAGGGCACGCCGGTTGGCAGGCCGGCGGTGCGGAAATCGAGGCGATGGCCGATTATCCTCCGACTGTGATTGTCGTGCATCCCCGCGAAAAGCGGCGGAAATGCACGGTCGAGCCGCTCCGCGGACGCGAAGGGTTCCAGTTCCGCAAGTTCCCGGCCCCGCTGAACCTGCCGCCGGGAGAATACGTGCGGCTCGGATTGGGAGGGCCGCTGCTGGGACCGGAGGATCAGCATCGAGGCTTGCTCGTCCTCGACGGGACGTGGCGGCTGGCGGGGGTGATGGAGGCGATGGTCTCCGACATTCCGGTCCGCAGCCTGCCTCCCTGGAAAACCGCCTACCCGCGGACCTCGAAGGTCCACGAAGACCCCGCCGCCGGCCTCGCCACCATCGAAGCAATCTACGCGGCATATCATCAGCTGGGCCGCCCGACGGAAGGTCTGCTCGATCATTACTACTGGGCCGAGCAGTTCCTGGAGCTGAACCGTGATCGCTGATACCGCACACTGACCGGCGGGAAACTTTTTCTTGCTGGTGCGAGCGCCGATTCATTAGAATGTGTTGATAAATCCCCCGCGGTTTCGCCGCTTTTGCCGGCACCGATCGGGTCTCCGCCCGCCTGCATTCTCTCGCGACGTGCCGCGTGCGCGTCCTGCCGGAGTCCACGGATGAAATGGTTGTCTGCCGTTGCGTTCGCCGTGGTCGGTTGGCTTTTCGTGACGATTCCCCTCGGACATGCTGCGGAGTCGCCCCCCGAGGTTGATTACGCCGGACAGATCAAGCCGCTGCTTGCCGCGCACTGTGGGGCCTGTCATGGAGTGCAGAAGCAGCAGTCGGGGCTGCGGACCGATACCGCTGCGGCACTTCTCGCGGGAGGGAACTCCGGTCCGGCGATCGTGCCGCACAAACCACAGGAGAGCCTGCTTCTGCAGGCCCTCACGGGAGCGGAGGGGGTCACACAGATGCCCCCTGAGGGAAAGCGGCTGACCGCCGGGCAGGTGGAACTGCTCCGCCAGTGGATCGCCCGGGGAGCCCCCGCGCCGGCCGACGAAATCGCCGAAGCGAGCGAAACAAAACATCGGGACCACTGGTCTTTTCAGCCGGTCGTTCGACCGGAGCCCCCGGCAGTCAGACAGGCCGACCGGGTGCGCAATCCGATTGATGCCTTTATTCTCGCCCGCCTGGAAAAAGAAGGGGTGGTGCCCGCACCAGAAGCCGACCGCGTAACGCTCATTCGCCGCCTGAGCCTCGATCTTCGCGGGCTGCCTCCTTCCCCTGCCGAAGTCGATGAGTTTCTCACTGACTCGCGCGAAGGTGCGTACGAACGTCTCGTCGACCGGATGCTCGCTTCTCCGCATTACGGCGAGCGGTGGGGGCGGCAATGGCTCGATCAGGCGCGGTATGCCGACTCGAACGGCTTCACGCGCGACATGGCCCGCACGATCTGGAGCTATCGCGACTGGGTCATCAACGCATTGAACCGCGATCTCCCCTTCGATCAGTTCACCATCGAACAGATCGCCGGGGATCTGCTCCCGGAGCCCACCCTCGATCAACTGGTCGCGACCGGCTTTCATCGCAATACGCTGATCAACGAAGAGGGAGGGACCGATCCCGAGCAGTTCCGGGTCGAGGCGGTCATCGATCGCGTGAACACCACCGGAGCGGTCTTTCTCGGGCTGACCGTCGCGTGTGCGCAATGTCACGATCACAAGTTCGATCCGATTTCGCAGCGCGAGTACTATCAGCTTTACGCGTTCTTCAACAATACCGTGTTCGAGCCGCGCGATCCGTACGCGCCGATCATTGATGTGCCGACGCCCGAGCAGATTGCCGCCGGCGAACCCGAGAAGAAAGAACGCATTCTCCGGGAGATTGCCGGGAAGGAAGCGAAGCTCGCGGGGCTGACGGCGGAAATCTCCGCTGCCCGGGAAGCGTGGGTGAAGTCGCTTACCGAAGAACAGAAGCAGAAGCTGCCCTTCAACATCCTGAATGCGGTGAACCTTCCGGAGAAGGATCGCTCGGCCCAGCACACGCGCGACCTCGAGGCGTACTTCCGCGGGCTGGAGGAAACGCGAAAGCAGTTCCCTCCGCTGGAAGAGATTGCCGCCCTGAAAGCCGCCGAGCCGAAATTCGTCACGACGATGGTCACCTTCGAAGCGAAGGAATCGCGTGAAACCTTTGTGCAGATTCGCGGCGACTTCCTCCGCCCCGGGGCCCGCGTCTCGCCGGGTGTGCCCGCGGTTTTGCCTCCGCTGCAATCCGCCGGGGCGACTCCCACGCGGCTGGACCTCGCCCGCTGGCTGGTCGATCCACGCAATCCGCTGACGCCCCGCGTGATGATGAATCGCCTCTGGCAGAAGTATTTCGGACAGGGACTCGTCGAGACTGAAAACGACTTCGGCACGCAGGGCTCGTCCCCGACGCATCCCGAATTGCTCGACTGGCTCGCCGCGGAGTTTGTCGACCGCGGCTGGAGTCTCAAGGCGATGCACAAGACGATCGTGATGTCGGCCACCTACCGGCAGTCGTCGCATCATCGGCCGGAACTCGATGAGATCGATCCGAACAACAAACTGCTCGCCCGGCAATCACGGATTCGTCTGGATGCCGAATTGATTCGCGACTCGGCACTCGCGGCAAGCGGGCTGCTCAATCCGGAGATCGGCGGGCCGAGCGTCTATCCCCCGCAGCCGGAAGGCGTCTTCGACTTCACCCAGGACAGGAAACCGTGGAAGACCGAAACGGGTGGCGATCGCTATCGCCGCGGGATGTACACATATCTCTGGCGCTCGAGCCCCTACCCCGCGATGACGGTCTTCGACTTTCCCGACGCGAACATCACCTGCACGCGCCGCAACCGCTCGAACACGCCATTGCAGTCGCTCACGCTGGCGAACGACCTGACGTTCGTCGAGTTCGCGCAGGGGCTCGCGATGCGTGTCCTGCAGGAGGTCGACGGCAGCGATTCGGATCGGCTGACGCGGGCCTTCCGCCTGTGCCTGGCCCGCGAGCCGTCCTCCGTCGAGCTTGCCCGACTCGCCGCCCTGCTCGATCAGCAGCGACAGAGTTACACCGGGGCGATTGAGGATGCCCGCAAACTGGTGCCGAACGATCTTCCCGCTACACTCGCCGCCCCGGAGACGGCGGCCTGGATCGCGACCTGTCGCGTTCTGCTGAACCTTGACGAGTTCATCACGCGCGAGTGACATCCCGTGGACCACTTGAGTTGCGAAACCGGAACGCCATGACACCGCTGCAGGCCATCACCCGCCGTCATTTCTTCCACGATTGCCGGGTCGGGCTGGGCTCGATCGCGCTCGCGACGCTGCTGAATGAGGGACGCAGTTTCGCGGCCTCCGAAGCGACGCGGACGCATCCGCTCGCAGCACGGCCGACGCATCATCCGCCGCGGGCGAAGAACGTCATTTTCCTCTTCATGGCGGGGGGGCCGAGCCAGCTGGATCTGTTTGACTTCAAGCCGAAGCTGCAGGAACTGCACGGCCAGGTCATCCCCGAGTCCTATGTGGCGAACAAGCGGTTTGCCTTCATCAAGCGGGACGCGAAACTGCTCGGCACCAAGCGCAAATTCTCCCGCCGCGGCGAGTCGGGGGCCGAGATGAGCGAGCTGCTGCCGCACCTGCATGGAGTGGCGGACGACCTGTGCATCGTGCGGTCGATGGCGACCGATGTTTTCAATCACGGGCCGGCGAAGCTCTTCATGAACACCGGTTCGCCGCAGTTCTCCGGCCGCCCGAGCATGGGGGCCTGGATCACGTACGGCATCGGCAGCGAGTCGCAGAATCTGCCCGGTTTCGTAGTGCTGCAGTCCGGTCCGCGGGGACCGCGCGGCGGTGCCGCACTCTGGGCAAGCGGCTTTCTTCCCACCACCTATCAGGGAGTACCGTTTCGCAGCGGGCCGGAGCCGATCCTGAACCTTTCCAGTCCGCAGGGAATCGGCACAAAGCGGCAGCAGGACTTCGTCGCCGCCGTCAACGATCTGAATCGCCTGCGGCTCGATGTGACCGGCGATCCGGAAATCGCCACGCGGATCGCCTCCTGCGAGATGGCTTACCGGATGCAGTCAAGCGCTCCGGAATTAATGGACATCGGCGGCGAAACACAGGCAACGCTCGAAATGTATGGTGCCGAGCCCGGCAAGAGTTCGTATGCCAACAACTGCCTGCTCGCACGGAGGCTCGTCGAGCGGGGCGTGCGCTTCGTGCAGCTTTATCACACCGACTGGGACCATCACGGCAACCCGGGCACGGAGCTCGGCAAGTCGCTCGAAGAACGCTGTGCCGAGGTCGATCGCGGCAGCGCGGCCCTGATTCGTGACCTGAAGCAGCGCGGCCTGCTCGACGAGACGATTGTCATCTGGGGTGGCGAATTCGGCCGCACCCCGCAGGGAGAGCCGCGCGATCTGATCGGCCGCGATCATCACATCGAAGCCTTCACCATGTGGCTGGCCGGCGGAGGGATCAAGAGCGGCCAGACGATCGGCCGCACCGATGAGATCGGCTACTATCCGGTCGAGGACCGCATCCACGTGCACGACCTGCACGCGACGGTGCTCCACCTGCTCGGGCTGAATCATCTGGAACTCACTTACCGCTTTCAGGGCCGCGACTTCCGCCTGACGGACGTACACGGAGAGGTGGTCGACAAGCTGATCGGCTGAGCCCTCGACTTGCGACGGGTGGTTCGTGCCACGAAAATCCCGCGGCACCGGCCCAAAGTCTATAGTCGAGAGTCCCCAAATCCTCTATGCTGATCACGTTCACGGCGGTCGCCGCGGAGGACGTCGAAGAGTTGGGCATCGCGGCGGCAATCGCGGGAGCATGTTGCCCGGCGCAGGACGCAAACTGCAAGTCACCGTTGACCCGGCGCCCCGACGCTGGTGGACGCAACGGCTGGAGGCTTGCAAGTGGCTGGTGCGGTAGCCGTCGAACTCTCAATCATTCTTGCACTGATCCTCGCCAACGGCTTCTTCGCCGGAGCCGAAATCGCGATCATCGCCGCGGGTCGCGGCCGCTTGCGACAGCAGGCCGAAGAGGGAAACCGCGGCGCTCAGATCGCCCTTGAACTTGCTTCCGATCCGAACCGCTTTCTGCCCACCGTCCAGGTCGGGATCACACTCATCGGCACATTTGCCGCGGCGTTCGGGGGGGCGCGGTTAGGAGCAATTCTCGGCGATCTGCTGAAGCACGCCCCGATCTCCTTCATCGCGCAGCGGAGCCAGGAAATCGCGCTCACACTCGTCGTCCTGATGATCACCTACCTCTCGGTGGTCCTGGGCGAGCTCGTCCCCAAACGCCTGGCGCTGCACAACGCCAACCAGCTTGCCGGGTTCGTCTCGCGGCCGATGCACTGGCTCGCGATCATCGCGCGGCCGGCGGTGTGGTTCATGGGCAAATCGACTCAGGCCGTGCTCTGGCTGCTGAGAGTCCGCGAAGGCGAAGGCCCCGCGATCTCTGTCGAAGATATCCAGCATCTGATCGAGTCGGGCGGGGCCGCCGGCGTCATCGATCCGGTCGAACAGCGTCTTGCCGTCGGGGCACTGCGGCTGGGCGAATCCACCGTCAGCGAGATCATGCGGCCGCGTCTCGAAATCGATGCGGTGGATGTCGACACGCCGAGTTCCGAAGTCCTCGGCACGCTGGCGATGGCCGGCTTCTCGAAGCTCCCCGTGTACGAAGGCAACCTCGACCGGATCATCGGGTACATCCATCTGAAGGACGTCGTGCGGCAGCAGTATCTCGGCTGGAAGATCGACCTGCGAAAGCTGCTCCGCCCCGTCCTGTTCGTCCCCGGCAGCATGCCGATCGACAAACTGCTCGTCCTCTTTCAGGAGCAGCGGAACCCGCTGGCGATTGTGCTCGACGAGTTCGGCGGCACCGACGGCATGGTCACGCTCGAAGACGTGCTCGAAGTGCTCGTCGGAAAAATGCTGTCGGGGAACCGTTCGGACGACGAACAGCTCATCGTCCCCCGGGATGACAACAGCTGGCTTGTGGACGGTCGGGTGAACATCGACGACCTTGCCGAGCACCTGTCACTCAAGCACCCCGATCTCGCCGCCCCCCGAAACTTCAACACGGTCGCGGGGCTGATCCTCGCCAAGCTCGACCGCATTCCGGTCGTGGGTGAATCGGTGGAGTGGCTCGACCTGCGCTTCGAAGTGGTCGACATGGACGGCCCGCGCATCGACCGCCTGCTGGTCTCGCGGAAACCGCCCGCCGACAACTCGGAGCTCTCCGCCGAGGGGTTCGAATGAGATAGGCTGTAGACTTCAGGCTCTAGGCTTTAGGGAAATACGGACGAATGCCAGAGGTTGGGCACTCGCCGCGGGGCGTCAGGAAAGTAAGCCCATCTGGCGGAGTTTTTCCCGGCATTCGTCCCGTTCGCGGCAGCGGGTGAGCTCGCGCCAGGTGTCGTCCTGGGCGGCGAGGAAATCCTCTTCGCTGAACGGAAGCGAGCGTCCCTGTTCGCAGGCGAGAGCGGTGAGCCGTTGAACGACACCGAGATCGAGTCGCGTCAGGAAGGCGCTCCCCAGGCGGTAATCGGTGAACGCTTCCCAGACGACGGGAAACAGCGGACGAACAATCTGCTCGCCGATGGTGCGGGCGTACTCGCGAATTTCGTACTGGGCGTGGCTGTCCATCCGCAGCGCGAGGAAGTGCAGCAGGTTGTGCAGGTCGATCTTCCAGTACGCTTCGGTGTACGTCGAAAGCGGCAGGTCCTTGCGGGCCTGTTCCCGCGCGACGCCGGCGGCGAGGCGATCCTCATAGACCTTGCGGGCGGTCTGCTGGAACTCGGCCTCGGCAGCCGTTAACTGTGCTCCCACCTCGTCCGGGAGCGGTTCCCCGCTCCCCTGCCGGTTCTGCTGCGCCTGCGTGCGCCATTCGCCCGGCAAGGTCGTCTGCATGGCGTCGATCGCGACCGAATAGCGCGTGCTGTACTCGTTCACGTTCGCCATGCGGTGACGGATCCATTGCCGCCAGCAATCCATCGGCACCCGGACGAGCAGCTTGATCTCGGCCATCTCGAAGGGAGTCGTATGCCGGTGCCGCATGAGATAGCGGATCAGCGTGCGGTCGTCCGAAACCCGTTTCGTTCCCTCGCCGTAGCTGACGCGGGCAGCCTGCACGACGGCACTGTCATCCCCCATCACATCGACCAGGCACACGAACCCGTCGTTGAGGACGGGGAACTTCTTCCAGCGCAGCTCACTGAGCAACTCGTCACGAGGGGCCATCGCGTCTCCGACTCTTATCAAATTTGTCCTGCGGCTGTCAGGAATCTCCCTTCAGACGGAAAGAGGGAGGTTGAGCTCCGCTGCATCCTCTGGCCGATCCCGGAGCCCCGCAAAACGGACTCCCGCAGGTGCAGCGTAGCATAGAGAACGCGGCCCGGGAATCAAAGCGCTCCGGGGAGGTCCGTCGCCAGCCGGACGAGTCTCGGGACGCTGTCCCGGGAATTCTTGCCAGACCGTCAGGGCCGAAGGTCGCCCGATCGCGGCTCCGTGACGGAATTCCTGGAAGATTCTTTTTAAATCTGGCCGCCACGACAGACAAAATGCGTTCTTGCGGCGCTCAACAGGAAGGGAGGTGTGCGCCCTGTGGATCCATCGAATCCGGCATTCTCGGTACAGATTGCGACCGCCGCCCGCGAGCTCAAGCAGGGAGATCTGGCGGCATTGGGACGATTGTACGATCTGACCGCCGGCAGGCTGATGCGATATGCCGAATCACTCACACACCAGTTCACCGATGCGGAGGATGCCCTCCAGGGGGCGATGGTGCGAATTGCCGGGCGCCCCGAACTGCTGGCGCAGGCAGACCTGCCCTGGGCGTACTTCATCCGGATCGTCCGGAACGAGGCGCTGAAGATCGTCGCCCGCCGCAAACCGGAACAGGCTGTGGATGTCCAGTCTGCGGAGGGGTGGGCATCGCAGGAATCCACGGTCGAACGAATTGCTGAGCACGAAGAATCCGTCGCTTCGGTCCGGAAAGCGTTACAGCGGTTGCCTGCCGAGCAGGCGGAAGTCGTCGTGCTGAAGATCTGGGAAGGCATGACGTTCGCCGAGATTGCGGTCGTCACCGGAGAATCGGCGAATACCGTGGCGAGCCGTTATCGCTATGCTCTCCAGAAGCTGTCGCGGTCTCTCGAATCGATCGCGGGCGAGGTCACCTATGACTGAGCAGCAACTCGAACTGCTGATTGCCGAGGCTGGTTCGCTCCCCCCCCTGCCGGTGGGAACGCGCTGGCGCGTCCTGCATGCCGCCGGGGAAGCCCGCATGCAGCAGCGGGAACGCCGTCAGCGGTACAGGCGGGCGCTGATTGCGGTCGCCTGCGCAGTCCTGCTCCTGGCGGCTGGGACGTGCGAACTGCCGGAGATCACATCGCTCCGGACAATCGGGCGCCGGTGCGCGCTGTCGCTCTATCGGCCCGTTGAACCGGCGTTCGCCGTGCTGCTGTCCCAGAACGCGGGGAGCAGCGACTTTCCAGAGGGAACCGATAAGGCGGTCGGTGAATATGAACTCTCCGACGACTCCCTCCACCGCCTGAAAGAACGGCAGCAACGGCTGATGAACGTTCATTGATCAGCCTGGCCGCCTGGGCGGTCGGCGGCGGATCGCTCCCTTTCACGCGCGAGTCGACGCGAAGGAGAAAGACCGCCCCCGCCCGGAAACCGCATGGCCGGTCCTGCACGTCAGTCGCTCTCCCTCGGGCAGTTCCGTCACCTGAGCCGCGCGGCCGGGACGGGCAGCGTGGCTCTCAGTAACCGCGCGCCTGGTAGTGACGCCGCACGTCCATCAGCGTCCGGCGGAGTGCCGCATTCGACAGCATCCGGAGCCGCGAACCGTCAAACCGCAATGCCGAGTGTCGGTTGAACTCCAGCAGGCAACCGATCAGTCCGGCACGGTTCATCGACAGGATGTCGTGGACACACAACTCCGAGGGATGGCAAGGCATGAGTTTCATCTCCGGTCGTCATTCAGCGGAAGTGCAATCGGGTGGCAACAGCCAGCAGCAGGGACTGCGGCGGAAGAGCGAGGCACCGGCAATCGAACATCGCCGAGTTGTGGGTAGTGGGTTATTGAGAGGGAGGGTTCCGACCGCCGGCAAGCCGAGCGCCAGGCCCGACTTGCCGGGGTGCGGTCGCAAGCAAGTAGCCGGAAAGCTGCGGCAGCAGTTCACGTGCCGGACGGTGCAATTGTTCATCTCCACCTCGCAATCGTCACATTAAGCCCAGTCCTCTTCTCCAGATACGATTTAACAGCGGGCCTGCAGGGGCCTGTCGCCCGTCGTTTCCGTCACGGGGTGCGGCGATGACTCGCGTAGCCGTTGTGCACGACTGATGCGCAATCTCAACACCACTGACTCTCTGAACTGACTCTCTGAGTACGACGTGATACGCATCTCATGCCGCGGGACCGGGGAAGTTCCGGGGCGGGAGGAGGCCGGGCAGCAAAATTTCCCGGACTCCCCTATAATGCGTTCCCGTTCCGTCTCCCGCCTATTACATTGACTCACGCGGAGGCGGAAAAGGGCAGGTCTACGTAAGCATTTAAGTCTCCAGAGCAGATTCGGGAAGCGCATGGATTCCGACCCGACTTGGATGATGGATCTGGAAGCGGAACTCCGCCGCGAAATCGCCGGCGATGTCCGCTTCGACCGGATGACGCAGGGACTCTTCAGCACGGACGCGAGCATTTACCAGATCCGTCCGCTGGGGGTCGTCTTTCCAGAATCCGCCGCCGATGTCCGCGCGGCGATTCGACTGGCCGCCAGGTACAAAGTCCCCCTCCTGCCCCGTGGCGGGGGGACGAGTCTCTCCGGCCAGAGCGTCGCCCCGGCACTCGTGCTCGACTTCACGCGGTTCATGAACCGCATCCTCGACATCGATCTCGAACGACAGCTCGTGCGCGTGCAGGCGGGCGTTGTCCTCGAACAGCTCAATGCGGCACTGCGTCCGCACGGCTTGCAGTTCGGGCCCGACGTCTCCACCAGCAGCCGGGCCGCGATCGGCGGAATGATCGGCAACAATTCGGCCGGCTCGCGCTCGGTCCTGCATGGAAAGACTATCGACCATGTCCGCGAAGTGACGGTGATTCTCGCCGACGGCAGCGAGATGGTCTGCGGTCCCCTCGATGCCGCGGCCCTGCAGGAGCGGCAATCGCGGCCGGGGCTCGAGGGCCAGATCTACCGTGAGTTTCCGCGGATCATTCAGGAGAACCAGCGGGAAATCCTCGCGCGGTATCCGCGGATTCTCCGCCGGGTGAGCGGATATAACTTCGATGCGTTCCTGCCCGAGCTGGCCGCCCAGATGCCGGTGGCCCCCTCGGTCCGCCGCCTTGATGAGCAGTGGCCGGACCGCCGCGAGTTCAATCTCTCCCGGCTGATTGTCGGTGCGGAAGGAACACTCGGGGCGGTGACCGAAGCCGTGCTGCACGTGGTGCCGCTGCCCAAATATCGCGAAGTCGTCTGCCTGCAGTTCGATTCGGTGGATGCGGCGGTGAGTGCCGTACAGCGCATTCTCGAATGTCAGCCCACCGCGGTCGAGCTGCTCGACAAGTACATCGTCGAACTCTCCCGCGAGAACCTTCAATATCGCAAGTACCTCGACTTCGTCGAAGGCGCACCGGCGGCCCTCCTCGTGGTTGAATTCTCCGGGGACACGGCGATTCAGGCCGCGGATGGTGCCGAACTGCTTGAACAGCGTCTCGCAGGATGTCCGGGGCTCCAGCGGATGATCCGGGCAGAGTCTGCCGAGCAGCGCGAACAGATCTGGCGCTGCCGGGAGGCGGGAGCGCCGCTCCTCCTGAGCATCCCGGGCGCACAGAAGCCGATTGCCTTCGTCGAGGATACGGCAGTCGATCCGGCGAAGATGCCGGAGTTCACGAAGCGTTTTCGCCAGGTTCTCACCCGGCACGGCGCGAAGGGAGCCTACTATGGGCACGCGTCGGTCGGGTGTCTGCATATCCGCCCGCTGATCGACACGAAAAGTGCCGCGGATCTCGGACGCCTGAAAGCCATTTCCGACGACATCGCGAAGCTCGTGCTTGAGTTTCGCGGCGCGATGAGCGGCGAGCACGGCGACGGTCTCGCCCGCAGTTATCACAATCCGTATCTGTTCGGCTCGAAGCTGTTCGCCGCCTTCCAGCAGGTTAAACGGCTCTTCGATCCGCAGGGATTGATGAACCCCGGCAAGATTGTTGATACCCCCTCGCCGATCGAGAACCTTCGCTACGGGCCGCGTTATCATCCGCGTGAAGTGGCGACGTTCCTCGATTTCCGCGAGGAGGAAAAGATTGCCGCTGCTCCCGGAAAGGGCTTTCTCGCCGCCGCCGAGATGTGTAACGGCTCGGGAGTGTGCCGAAAGACGCACACCGGCACGATGTGTCCTTCCTTCATGGTCACGCTCGATGAGGAGCATTCGACCCGCGGCCGGGCGAATGCGTTGCGGCTGGCGCTCTCGGGACAGCTCCCCGAAGGCTCGCTCACCTCGCAGCGGATGTATGAGGTGATGGATCTCTGCCTGATGTGCAAGGGCTGCAAGGCCGAATGCCCGTCGAATGTCGATGTCGCCAAGTTGAAGACCGAGTTTCTCGGGCACTATCACCAGCAGCATCGACCGGGCTTCGGAACTGTCGCCATGGCCAACGTCGCACGAATCAATCGTCTTGGCGCGGCAATGGCCCCCCTTTCAAACTGGCTGGCGAAACTTCCGGGAGCCGCCTGGATTGCCGAGACGCTGTTCGGCATCGACCGGCGCCGCTCGCTGCCTCCGTTCGCCCGAAAACATTTCCGCCGCTGGTTCGGCAAGCACAAGTCCCCCGTCGCGACGAGCCCGGGTGAGACCCGCCCGACCGTCGTGCTGCTCGACGACTGCCTGACTTCGTATTGCGAACCGCACATCAACCAGGCGGCGGTCCGATTGCTCGAAGCCGCGGGTTACGAAGTCAAACTCGCGGGCCTCGAGTGCTGCGGCCGGCCGTTCATCTCGAAGGGACTGCTCGACCAGGGACGGAGGCTTGCCCAGCAGAACGTGCGGCAGCTTGCGGAGTACGTCGCGAACGGCTGGCCGATTCTCGGTTGCGAGCCGAGCTGCCTGCTGACTCTCGTCGACGAGTATCCCGACCTGTTTCCCTCCGAAGCAGCCGAGCAGGTGAAGCAGAACTCGCATCTGGTTGACAACTGGCTGGCCGACCGGATCGCAAAAGGCGAATGCCAGCTGGAATTCGAGCCACTTGCGGAAGCGGCCCTGCTGCACGGACACTGTCAGCAGAAAGCGCTCGTCGGTTCCGGAGGAACGCGGAAAGCGCTCGAGATGGTTCCGGGCCTGACGGTTCGCGAAGTCGATTCCGGCTGCTGCGGTATGGCGGGCTCGTTCGGCTACGACCATTTCGACATCAGCATGCAGATCGGCGAGCGGGTTCTCTTCCCCACGGCACGCGGGCACGAAAGTGGTCCGGTCGTCGCCCCCGGGTTCTCCTGCCGCCACCAGATCGCCGACGGCACCGGCAAGCGTGCCTTGCATCCGGTGGAGCTGCTGGAGCAGCAGCTGCGCAGGCCCGGCGAAGCCTCCTGACCTCGTCCCGCAAGTCTGGAATGAATGCGACACGCCCACAGATTCGGAGACCTGTGGGCGCGGACTTCGGTTAAGGGAGATTCACTGCTGTCGACTCACGAAATCCAGCGAGCGTTCGCGGGAGCAGAATGAGGTTTCGGAGTGTCCGGTACTGATACCGGGTGAATCACTCCCGGCGGCTGCCGTCGCTTTCCCCGCGGAGTGCTTCCAGGAGTGCGGCGATGCCGGCACGGGCAATCTCCGCGTCCTGCTCGCCGGTGGCGCCGCCCACGCCCACCGCGCCGATCACCTGCCCGTCGACTTCGATCGGCACTCCGCCGTACAGCGTGGTGAACTTCCCCCCGCTCGCCGCTGCGGCATTCTGAATGCTGATGCTCAGCAGGACGTTCGGCTCCGCGGCCCTGGGCGGAAGCGGCCCGGTTGGCCCCCTCGTCGTCGCCGCCGTGACGGCCTTCGTCAGTGCCGTGTAGGCACTGGCCGGACGTGCCCCGTCCATCCGCGCGAACGCCAGCGGATGTCCCCCATCATCGACAATCGCGATATTCACGAGGAGCTTCATCTCGGTGGCCTTCTCGCGGGCCGCCCGGAGGATGATCTCCGCCCCCCGGAGATTCAGATCGATTCCTCCGCGGGTCACGAGTGCGGATCTGGATTCCCCCTGTTTCTGAGGCTGTTCGCCCGCCGCCATTCCGCTGACGAGCAGAAGACCGAAGACCGCCATGCCGCACCGCGCGAGTGTTTTCATTCCATCCTCCTGTTGTCCTTCAAGAAACCGGCATGCACGCCTCGAACGAGTTACTCTGTTCAAAACGTCACACGCCTCCACCAGATAACGGCCAGTTCCGATGGCCGCCGATCGCAGACCACGCGACCGCCAATCCGTTCCGCGGGGCGAAGCGTTTCGCTCCACGATTTCGGTCGAGTATGCCCGCCCCGCCCGCCGGATGACATTGCTCAGGGATGATTATGGCGAAGTCTCGCCCGGCGGGCACCCCTGTTCGATGGATGCGTTCGGCGGAGCATCCGCCTGTTTCCCGCAAAGCGGAGTTCCGCGGTTGACGTTCGCACCGTCACTGCACGAGTGCAACGGCAGACCTTCCCGGAATTCCAGCGCAATCGAGCCGTCATCGCCTGCGTTCGGCCCGTTTCAGCGGGCGCGAGGCGGAACACATTCGCGGAAAGTGCACCAGGAGCGAGGAACGGTCGCCGGCAGGATGCTCGACGCAGATGGTTCGGCAAGAGAGAGTTGGCCGAGAGCGACAAACGCTCGATCGGCCGGTGTCGCCGGAAGAAAAGCAGAGCGGGCGCGGTGCGTGAAAGTCACGGCACGCATTCCCGGAGGCGGCAGCAGCAGCCGCATCTTGCCCTCGGGGGCTCAATATGGGCGCAGCGGTCGAGCCCCTGTCAGATCTTGCATCCCGTCAGCGGGAGTTCTTCATCAACACCCAGCCGCAGACGCCGATGCCGATGAGCAGAAAGCCGTACTGGAGCGGCGTCATGTTCATCCACGCTTTCATCAGCATGTTGTAGTAGACGTTGTAGTAATAGTGCATGGCGGCGATCTTTCGCAGCGTGCGACTTCGGGAGTCGTGTCAGGAGAAACGGCGCAGGCCCCTTGTGAACCCGCCCCACAATGGGGGGACGACAGCAGAACTCTAGTTCAGCTTTTCCCACGGGTCAAAACGGGGCCCGCGGTCCAGAGTCGCCGCCCTCGCGCCGTCTCCGCAGCCGCCAACAATCAGCGGAATTGACCGTGATTCGGGGAGCGCCAGGAAACGACCTGGCGGCACATTCCGCACGATCCGCACTCCCCGCCGGCCGGGCGAGAAGCGATCAGCTGCCGTTCCGCGCGAGCGATGTCACCACCAGGTTGTCGCGGTGGATGACTTCCGCATAGGGGACGCGGCCGAGGATCTCGTGGATCTTGTCGGAGCGTTTCCCCGCGATGCGCGAGGCGTCGAGCGAGTTGTAGTTGGAGAGCCCGCGGGCGAACTCGTTCCCCTCGGTATCCACCAGCGAGACGATCTGTCCCTTCTCGAAACTCCCCTCGACCGCCTGAATGCCGATCGCCAGCAGCGATTTGCCCATCTGCTCGATGGCGCGGCGGGCTCCGGCGTCGAGCACGTAACGCCCGCGGGGAGGGACGTTATAGCCGATCCATCGCTTCCAGGCGGGAACCACCGCCCCCTGGGCGAGAAACAGCGTGCCGACTTCCTCACCGGCGAGGATCTGCTCCAGAATCCCCGGGGTGCGCCCGTTGGCGACGATGACGTTGCCCCCGACCGCGGTGGTGATGCGGGCCGCATCGAGCTTGGTCTGCATGCCGCCGGTCCCCCGGCTGCTTTTCGCGAGCGTGGCCAGCCCCATCAGCTCTTCGTCCCAGCGTTCGATCAGGGGTATGACCTTGCTGCCGGGTTCTTTCGGGTCGCCGTCATAGAGGCCGTCGATCACCGAAAGGATGATCAGCAGGGGGGCATCGATGAGGTTGGCGACGAGCGCGGCGAGCCGGTCGTTGTCGCCGAACCGGATCTCGTCGACGCTGACCGTGTCGTTCTCATTGACGATCGGAACCGCGCCGTATTCGAAGAGCGTCAGCAGCGTGTTGCGGACGTTCAGGTAGCGTGCCCGCTGCTTGAAGTCGTTGGCGGTCAGCAGCACCTGGGCGGCATGGTAACCGTGCTGTTTCAGGCAGTCGTCGTAGAGGCGGATGAGGTTGGCCTGTCCGATGGCCGCGGCGGCCTGGAGGTGCGGCAGGTCGTCCGGGCGTTTCTTGAGTCCCAGCAGTCCCAGCCCCGCCCCGATCGCCCCGCTGGAGACCAGGACCACCTTCCGGCCGGTCCGATGGATCAGGTGCAGCTGATCCGCGAGGGCCCGAATCCGGGCGATGTCGAGGGTATCGTCCTCGGCGGACAGCGCGTTGGTTCCCACTTTGACAACAAGGGTCTGGGCGGTTTCGATAATTTCCCGCCGCAGCAGGTTGACGAGTTTTGCCATGCGAGTGTACCGGGGAGATCGCGACCGGCACGGGAGCCGCATCCCTGCCGGCCCGACCGATGCGGTTGATTTTTCGCATTGTACTGACTGTCGCGAAAAAAACAGCCTGCACTTCCCTGCCCCCGAGAGAGAGTCGATCGGCAGGATCTGCCGGCCGGGCGATCGTTCGCACCGGAGGGAGGTCTCAGCCGGTCGGGACAGGCATTCTGAAGCCGTCTTGCGCAAGCCTTTTTCTTTCGCTGTGTTTTCCGAACAATAGATCGTTCCGCAGGCTCGGCGAATGTGAGTTTTCGAGCCGGAGACGGGCTGGACAAATCGACCGGGCACTGGCAAACTCATTGAAGTGTTCCACAGGGACCCCACTTTCCTCCACTTTCCGTCACGGTTGCGGTGCGCGCCGGCACTGGCGGCCGTCGCGTCGACGCCGCGGATGGTTCTTTTCCCGGGCCCGGGTTTAATGCTCACGATTCCGGCTCCCCTTTCCGGAATGAAAAGCTTCGCTAACCTGTGAGTGTGAAGAATTCGATAAAAGCAGGTGAACCGCAGGCGACGGTCTTTTCTCCTCCGCCCTTTCGCGAGAACCTTCCTCAATGTCTGAACTGCATCACGAGTGTGGAGTTGCCGCCGTTTACCATCTCCCGAACCGCGGAATCAGCCCGCTGCTGCCTTCGCAGGGGCCGGATCAGACCTCACGGTTGATTCCGCGACTGCTGCTGGAGATTCAGAATCGGGGGCAGCTCGCCGCCGGGATGACCACGTACAATCCGGATCGCAATTCGTCGCTGCCCAACTGCAATCAGCTGCTCGATACCCATAAGGACGTGGGGACGGTCACCGAGGTCTTCCACCTCAACCACGAGGCGGCCTTCGAAAAGCTGATGCGCGAGTACGCCGGACCGGCGGCGATCGGACACGTCCGCTACGCGACCTGCGGCAAGGACGACAAGAGCTACGCCCAGCCGTTCGAGCGGCATCACATCGAAAAACCCAAATGGTTCGCCTTCGGCTTCAACGGGCAGCTGGCGAACTATCCCGAGTTGCGGCGTGAAATTCTCGCGCAGAAAGATTTCCACCTCGCCCGCGAGACTGACACCGAAATCCTCATGCACTCGATCTCCCAGGAATTCTCGGGAGACAAGCGGCCGAAGCTGATCGATGTGCTCCGCCGGCTGAGCCAGAAATTCGACGGCGCTTACAACATCGTCTACCTGAACGCCCAGGGGGACATGTTCGTCGCCCGCGATCCGCTGGGGCTGCGGCCGATGTGCTACGCGGTGCAGGGATCGCTGTTTGCCGCCGCGAGCGAAAGTGTCGCGCTCGACAACATCGGCTTCGACCGCGAGAACATCAAGAGCCTCCCCCCCGGTCATGCCGTCATCATTCAGAACGGCGACCTGCGGGTCGAGCGGTTTGCCGAGACTCCGCGACGGGCGCATTGCTTCTTCGAGTGGATCTACTTCGCCAACGTCGCCAGCACGCTCGACGACCAGAGTGTCTACCTGACGCGGAAAAAACTCGGCGAAGAACTCGCGCGGCAGGAAACGCTCTGCATCGACGAAGACCGGCAGAATACGATCGTCGTCCCGGTCCCGGACACCGCCAAGGCCGCCGCCGACAGCATGGCCTTTGAACTCGGCGTCCCCTCGCTGGAAGGGCTGATCCGCAACCGCTACATCGGCCGGACCTTCATCGAGAGCGGAAACCGGGCGAACAAGGCGCGGATGAAGTACACGCCGCTGCGGGAAGTGCTGGAAGGGAAGCGCGTGCTGCTGGTCGAGGATACGATCGTTCGCTCGACGACGATGAAGGCCCTGATCTCGCAGTTGCGCGAGCGCGGCCGGGCGAAGGAAGTCCATGTCCGGGTTGCCTGCCCGCCGATCATCGCCCCCTGCTTCTACGGGATTGACATGTCGACGGTCGATGAGCTGTTCGCTCCCCGCTTCCTCAAGGGACGCGAACTGTCGCCCGAGATCGAACAGGAAATGGCGGCGGCCCTCGGGGCGGACAGCCTGCGGTATCTCCCGCTGGAGTCCATTTCCCGCTGTGTGGGGGTCTCCTCGGAGTCGCTCTGCCAGGCGTGCATCGACGGCCGCTACCCGACGGAAGCCGGCAAGAAGCTGTATCAGATTGCTCTCGACAATGTTCACGTCGAGGGTGCCTCCCAGGCACGGCGGACCTACGACGCTCCGGTGCCCGCGGTTGCCGCCCGCACCTGAGGAAGCCCGTCGCCCGAAGCCCTTCCCGTGCTCCGCCCTCCTCTCCTTAAGGTAACAGGCGGGGCAGCGGGAGCCGGTGGTGACCTGTCAGCACGCGCCAGCCTCCCACACTCCGGCGTCCCATTGTGCGCCGCGAGCCATCTCCGAATCCTGCTCTTGAACCCTGCTCATTGGTCCCGTGCGGAGTGACGATTCCGCACGGGGAGACTCTGTCCCGGGAAGAGATTGAATCGATGCCCCTGCTGGAACAGCACGAGATCGAGATTCGCGTGCGGTACAAGGAAACCGACGCGATGGGATACCTGCACCACGCGAACTATTTCGTGTATTTCGAGATGGGACGCACCGAACTGCTCCGCGCCCAGGGCGGAAACTACCGCGCGATGGAGGAAGCGGGGCTGTTCATGGTGGTCGTGCGGCTGAATTGCCACTTCCTGCAGCCCGCCCGCTATGACGACCTGCTGACCCTGCGGACCCGGATCAAGCGGATGGGGGCCGCCAAGCTCGAGCACGAATACGAGCTCTACCGCGACGGGACGCTGCTCGCGCGCGGCGAAAGCACCCTGGCGTGCGTCGACCGCGAAGGGAAAGTCCAGCCGATTCCCGAATCGCTCCGCGGCGATTGACCTCCGCGACGGAGCGAAACGTCCCTCCGCTGCTCAGGTCGGCGAGCCTTCTCCGAACAGCTGGCTCAGCAACTGGGCGTAGCCATCCGCCTCGGGACGCTGCGAGAAGGCAAGGCTGCTGAGAATGCTCGGATCGACGAAGATCTTCGCCATCTCTTCCGGCCGCTGCTGGCTGACCGCCGCGAGAAGCAGCGTCCGCTGGCCGCGGGACAGGCGATGCAGCCGGCAGAGTTCGCTGAACAGTGCCTGCGGGGTGCGGCTTTCCAGCGCACGCTGCTTGCGATAGTTGTCGAACCAGCAGAGGCCTGCCCAGAAAACGGCGATTCCCACCACCGCCGCAATCAGCAGCAGGCTCCCGCTCCCCGTCCAGTTGCCTGTACGGTTCATGTGTCGGGCCGCCGCGCGGAAGGCATCGACATTCGCGAGCAGCCACAGGTTGGTCATCATGGTCATCGTCGGCCTCGTCACGAAGTCCGTCGCGGGAGACGTGACGGTGTCCCCGCGGCGACATGAGGAAGTCTAGCGCTGCGTCTGCGCGGCAATTCCCTGCCGGGCATCGAGGAGTTCGGCCATCCGCCGCAGCGCCAGTTCGGCATCTTCGCGCACGCGGGCGCTGGAGTCTTCAAGCATGTTCTGCAGGGCGTGATACGCCTCGGGAGTGGGGATGCGGCCGAGGATGTCGATGGCCGTCCGCCGCACCATCCCGTCCGCATCGTCCAGCTGGCGGATCAGCGCATCGACGACCTGGTCGTGGACCTGGATTGCATACGCGAGCCGCGTGGCGCGGATTCGCTTGCTCCGCATCGGACCGAGCATCTCGTGCCGTAACTTGCTGATCACGTCCGGATCGATCTTCTGAATCAGCCGGCCGGCGAGCAGGCAGGTGGAGCGGTCGATCTGGTCGAAGAGATCGAGCAGCCGCTTCAGGTTGAAGTCCCCGAGTTCGGTCCGGGCGGCTTCCTGCACCTCGGGAACCGGGCTGTCGAGCCGCTCGATCAGGAGTTCGAACGCCTGCGGAATCCCCTTTGAGCGCAACTGCCCGGTCGCCCACGCCTGGACCTCAACATCTTCGGAGTAGAGGCCGTCGATCACAATGTCCTGCACCGCCTGATTCGAGTCGGCGGCCAACGCCTCGGCGGCGGCCTGACGCCCCTCGGTCTCTCCATGTTTGATCAGCCACTCCATCACCCGCAACTTTTTGCGCTCCGGCAGCCCCGTGTGCTTCAGGAGCGAAACCAGCTTCGGCTGCAGCGAGGGAGGAATCCAGTCGAGCTGCGGCCGCTCTTCGGAGAGCCACGCCAGCCGCTCGATCTGCCGGAAGTTGTGCTGCTGCGATTCGGTGAGCCGCCGCGGCCACGTGCGGAGCAGCTGGCTGACGAACTCGGGATCGCTCCGCTCGCGAAAGGCGTGAAACACCTTCTGCGGCGGGTAATTCAGCTGCATGAACTCGATGATTTTGGCAATCACCCCGGGATGCGTGCTCGTCAGCAACAGCCGGTCGGCGACATCGCGGCAGGGATTCCCAAGCTGCCGGATGTTCTTCTTGATTGCGTAATTTTCGACATCGGCCAGGATGAGCAGCGCTTCGACAACGCACTCGCACTCGTGAAGCTCGAAATGAGCGCAGGACTGATCCAGGGCGGCGATCACCTGTTCGCGCACCCGGTGCGCGTCGCGGAGCGGCTGGGGCTGCGGGCCGATCTCCGCTGCCGGATTGAGACGATCGTAGAGCCGGTCCACGAGGTCACGCAGCACTTCGATGACCGCGTCGCGCAGAGGGTGGGCCTTGTCTTCGAGCAGCGTCAGCAGCGATGGAATCAGCGAGAAGTCTTCCAGCCAGCGGATGAGATCGAGCGCGTTCGCGCGCAGTTCCTGGTCGCCGTGCACCAGGCATTGCCGCAAAGAATTGTGCATCCCCGACGAATTGCGGGCGACGACCGACTTCATCGCGGGCGTCAGGCGATGCAGTCTGCGGACGAGTTCCACGTGGCCGCGGGGACTGCGGCGATGGATGAGGGCCGCGGTCGCCGCACTGCGAATCCGTTCATCCTCGACATCGAGCGCCGGGAGGAGGGTATCGACCGCGAACACGTTTTCGGTATTCGCCAGGAAGTCGAAAGTGATCGACAGCGGGTCCGGCATAATCAATACTCAGAGAACGCAACGAAGAAGTGTGCTGTCTGACAGCATCGGTATCGACTCTCAACGGCGCTCCCTGTAGCGGGGGGAGCGTTCAATCCTACCTCTGCTACGACTGGCAGGACCGCTTGATTTCCCGGGCGGTCGCGTGGAAACTGAACGAAGAGAAGATTCATGACGATTATTCATCCCGAGACCCCGCCTGATGTCCGCTCCCCAGACCGCTCGCACCGTACTTGACCGCCATTACCTCGAGATCCGCGCCCGCATTCTCGAAGTTGCCGCCTGTCTCGATCGTATCGATCGTGCGGATGCTGACGGTTCGATCGCCGCCGATCCGCGGATGGATCTGCTCCGCAAGGGGATCGACATCCTGGCGACTGAAGGAGTCGACCGCGCCGAACGGATTCAGATCCTGTTCAGCGACCCGTATGATCCCGACTGGAAGACGAAGTAGCCCCTGCCGAATCTTCCGGCGATTGCGTTCGATAGGCCCGATCTCTGTCGTCGAATGCAGCACCTGAGAGTTGACTTATCGCTGCGATGAGTCAACCTGAGCCGAATCACCCTGCATTCATTCTCCGAGGCTTGCCCTATGTACTTCATCGATCCGCACGTTCACATGATCTCCCGCACGACCGACGATTATGAGCGGATGACGCGGATGGGGTGCGTCGCGATCAGCGAGCCGGCCTTCTGGGCGGGGTTCGACCGGGGCAGCGTCGAGAGCTTTCGCGATTACTTCCGCCAGCTGACCGAGTTCGAGCCGATGCGGGCCGGCTGGTCGGGCATTCAGCACTTCACCTGGCTGTGCATCAACGCGAAGGAAGCCGAGAACGTCTCGCTCGCCCGCGAGGTGATCTCGATCATCCCCGAGTTCCTCGACAGGCCGAACGTGCTGGGCATCGGCGAGATCGGACTCAACAAGAACAGCCTGAATGAGGCAACAATCTTCCAGGAGCACGTGGATCTCGCGATGAAAACCCGCGAGCTGATTCTGATCCACACGCCGCACCTCCAGGACAAGTTCAAGGGGACGCGGATGATCGTCGACATGCTGCTCGCCGATTCGCGCGTCGAACCGGAACGGGTGCTCATCGATCACGTCGAGGAACACACGGTGCGGGTGGCGAAGGAGAACGGCTTCTGGTGTGCGATGACCCTCTACCCCACGACCAAATGCACTCCCGCCCGTGCCGCCGACATCATTGAGGTCTACGGCGATGACCGCATCATGGTGAACTCGGCGGGAGACTGGGGTCCGTCGAACCCGCTCGCCGTCCCCGATTTCATTCAGGAAATGCGGAAGCGCGGGCACTCGGAAGCGAAGATCAAGAAGATCGTGTACGACAATCCGATCGAGTTCTTCAGCCAGTCGCGGAACTTCAATTTCAAGGCCCCGGACATCAGCTTCGAGAACGAAGTCTCGCCGCCGGCCTGATCTTTTTCATTGTGCCCGACCGGTCGAACGCTGTGCGTTTCTCCAACCGCATCAGTGCTCCGCGCTCAGCGGTGCGTGCTCCGCCTCAGGCAGGGGCGTCTCCTCCTCGGCATTCGGGCTCGTTTCGGGTGCGGGTTCAACCGCCTGAAGTCGCTCCGACGGGGTATGTCGGCGAACGAACACCTGCATGTTCGGAATGACGAGACAGCGGGTGAACGTGCGAAAGAAGGGAACCCGCGTCCAGAGGTTGGCGACGACCGGCCGGACTTCCGTCGCCGCCCGCCGCTTCGTCTCGTTGTTCAGCGGCCCGAAGCTGACGCGCGTATAGCCCTGATCGAGGGCGAAACGGATGGTTTCCATCAGCAGGTGATAGTACGCGCGCAGGTTCAGTGATGCGCCGTAATCGAGCCCCCCGTGGCATTGCAGCAGCATCTCCCCTTCCACCAGGTACGAAAGAAACGCGACGATCTTTCCCTGTTGCCGGGCGACGAACACCAATTGCGGCTGCGTGAGAAACGCCTCTCGGTTGTCGACGACATCTCCATAAGGCACCGCCAGATGCCCCCGCTCGGAACTCGCGCGGAGACAGTCGTAAAGGGCCGCGGCGTCCTCTTCGCGGAAGGGTGCTTCCAGTACCTCGACGACTCCGCCCCCCGCGTCGAACGCCTGCTGTGCTTCGCGGACATGACGGCGGCGTTTCTTGCTCAATGTCGCCAGGAACGCGCCGAACGACTCATACCCCGCGAGATCGACATGCCCCATCGGCATGATCTCGAACTGGTCGTAACCTTCCCGGCGCAGCCACGCGGCCTCGGTCGGCGGCTCGACAATCCAGACGGTATCAACATCCGCTTTCTGTTTCAGATGAGCCGAGATCGCCTGCTTCACAGCGCACCGATCCGCCCACGGAACCGTGTAGAAGGGCGAACCGCTCGTGAATCCGAGAAAACCCGTGTCGATCATATACGTCGTCCGCTCGGCATAACAGCCGATCAACGGCACCAGCCACCACTTCACCTTCCGTCGCAGCAGATTCGTGCTGTTGTAGCGGAACGTCTTCACAACCGGTGCGAGGCCGAGGAGCTCTTCACCGCGATACGCCTTGACGAAAAAGAGCGTCGTCCGCTCGGTCGAATAACGAGCGTAATGTTCGAAATTCTCCAGCGCTGCGTCCCCCAGCAGGAGACGTTCCCGCGGCGATAGCGTCGTCTCTTCCCGAAGGGTAATCGGCACCAACTCATCCATCGTGCGGCTCTCGACTGGAGCGGGGGGCGAGTCTTCCACAAAATCGCACATCGGCTCCGCAGCTATGGCCGGTTCCGCAGAACTTTCGGACCAGGCAGGCTGCCCGCTTGCCGCGGCAACCGGAGTTGCAGCCCCCGCGTTCACCCCGCAGCCGGGATTTCGCAACAGGAAGGGCAACATCGCACGAACCGCCTTCCCGTAGCTCGTATAGACGGGATAGACCACATCCGGCCGGGTGCGCAGATAACGCCTCATGCGGTCCTGAAGATCGTCGTGCGAAAGCCGCGGATGCCGATGGTGGACTCCGTGCACGATGATCTCGAAATTCAGAAAGCTCCCCAGCCGCGTCAGCCAGTTTTGCGCGAGGACGGTGCGCGTGCCGAGCAGCGGCTCATAACTCGCCATGCCCAGGTGTTCGGTCAGTTTTCGCCCCGACTGAATTATTCCCGCGAGCGTCGCCGGGATGAGCCATCCCGAGAGAAGCGCCCGCCACATTCCCGTCGCCGCGACGACACCGAGCACCGCAGCCCAGAACAGCAGCATCAGCAGATACTCATTGCGGATCGCCCGGCGGATCTCCGGCGACTTCAGCGGGGAATTGCGATGGAAGTAGATGCGGCCGTAGATCAGCTGCCCGGTCACGATTCCACAGAAGAGATCGATCCACACAAACACACGGCGAAACGTCCGTGAACAGCCGGGATCGCTATACGGCCACAGTTCCCAGTCGTCGGGAGTGTTCAGATAGGCGTGGTGCCGAATGTGTGTTTCGCGATAGGCCGTATAGGGGACGAAGATTGTCGTCCCGATCATTCGCCCCAGACGGATGTTGGCGGGCTTCGGGCCGGGCAGTGTCTGATGGACCGTCTCGTGAAAGCAACTCGTCCAGCAGAAGAGCAGGAACGTAATCACCGCCGTTCCGAGCCACACGAACGGCAGCGGGAGATGCGGTGCGGCAAGTCCGAGCAGCAGCATGCCGACCAGCCCGGCATTGAGACACGTCATCCGAATACGGTGCGGGCGACTGAACGGCACCGCCGACTTCTCCAGAGCGCCCGTACTGATCGCCATCACAGCGCACCTCCTGTTCTGTCGCTAGCGACTTTGCTTCCACCCTGGGACTGCGATTGCACACTACTGGCTCGCGGGCGGGCGCATATACCGGGGATGCACCGATGCCTCAGGCAGTTCGAATCGCAGGCGGGAAGCGCATTTTCGCGGCAGAGAGCGGTCGCGAATCAGTTCATCCGCAGGGGAACCAACACACAAGAACGCGGTTTTTCCCGAGAAACTGTGAGGTGTCGGCGACACGTTCCCGGCTCGCCGCGACGCAATCGCATGCGTCCCTCACAGTGACAAACCACGAACAGGAGAGTAAAAACCCGCACAAGCTGCCCCAGACCAAACGTAGCGCGGCTGTAGAGAGCCGCACTGCTGCCCTGGCAAACCGGGTGGATACTGTTGCATAAACACAGGGCTGCACCGCTACCCGCCTGTCAGGTATTTGCACCGCAGGAGGAGGGCGTATGGCCCGCTGGGGAGCGACGCTGCGTATCGATAGCCGGCAGGCCCCGGGCGACGGCACGCTCAGGGGGGACTGCGTTCCGTCTGCTGACGCTCGAGATAGCGGCGCAGCTTCTCGTCGAAGTAGCGTTCGTTATCGCGGCGAACGCGAACATAGTCTTCGAGACGATCGGCGGTCATGCGGAAAAAACAACTGGCCATCTCATCGGTCGAACCTTCCCCGAACGAAACATCTCTTGGAGGCGAATGCGGATTCTGCGGATTGCCCGCCGAGTTGTCGTACCGCACTTCAAAATGGAGAGTCGTCCCCGCCGGCAGACGAACCGGTTTGACGAAGTAGTAATGATCCTGCCAGTTGAAGTCCCAGTCGTCGATCTGCACGAGCGGTTCGGTCCGTCCGTTGGGAAGAATCGCGGTAACGCGGGCTTCACGTCCCAGCAGGTGCATGTGCGGCTTGACCGAGAGCAGCGTCACCCCCGCGGGAAGTGTATACGAGCAATGATGCCGATAGTTCGCCTCGCCCGCCGGGATTTCCAGTTCGACGCTGCCGACAAACAGCTGGCCGACGAGCTGCCGGGCCGAACGGGGAGCGAAGTAGATTCCGACCGACGAGCGGTCGCGTTCCACCTTCCCGGTCGGGTGATAGTGGATCTGGAGCACCACATCGCAGCCGCGCGGCATCAGTGCGCCGGTTCCCTCTGGCAAACGTCGCGGCGTCTGCCCGGGCGTCCACCCGCCGAGATAACCGCTGGCGACAAAGCCGTGCGAACCGAAGCGATGATACCCCGGCCCGGGCCACGCGGCATCGAGTTGTCGCGCCTTGCCACTGCTGTCGAGGTACACGTTGACGTGATGACAGATCGCGGGGTTTCCGGGGCGAAACTCGATCGCCGACACCAGCCGGTCCTCCAGCAGGCCGGAGGGCAGCACGAAGTGCTGGTAACGGTCGGGGCCGTCGGCATGCAGCTCGAACTCCTCGGGCATTTCGAGAATGAGGTCCGGCGTGCCGAGTTGCCAGCCGACCGGGAACTCGGGAACCGGGGGCAGGTCCGCCGGATCACCACGGGGCGCGCCGGCATTGGCCCACTGCTGAAACAACTCGATTTCCCGGGGGCTCAGCCACCGTTCCCCGACAAAGTGGCGGATCCCGGGGACCGGCTTCCAGGGAGGCATCAGCCGCGACTCGACGACGACGCTCAACTGTCCGGCCCGGCGGCTCACCTCTTCATACGTCACCAGCGAGAACGGCCCTCCGCCGCCCGCGCGGTGACACGACAGGCAGTTCGCCGCAATGACGGGCGCGATGTCGCGGGTATATGTCACCGGCGAGTCGGCAAACTCATCGACCGGATCCTCCATCAGACAGCCGATCGGCTCCGTGCGGGAAACAGCGATCGGGCGGCCCGTCACCAGTGCCTGCAGCGCATTCGCCAGATACCGCCGCTGCGCGCTCCCCCGGCGACGCCCGAGTGCCGCGTAACGGTCATCGACCTGACCGCTGTAGATGATCTGCAGGCCGGCATCGAGGACAAACGCCTGCGGGGTGTGTGTCGGCCCAAGCCACGCGCGCAGCTCCCCCGAGGCATCGAACAGGACCGGGAAGCGGATGCGGTATTCCTCGCGATGCTTTGCCGCCTCGGCACGCGTGACCGCGCGATCCGAAATCACGCCGTAAAACTCGATTCCCTTCTTCGCATAGCTGGCGGCCAGCGTGTTCAGCTGCGGCAGGTAACCATTGCTGATCGGGCACTGCGTAGCCAGGAAGACAATCGCGACACCGCGACAGCCCGGACTCTCGCCCAGCGGATACCATTGCCCGCCAATATCAGCTCCGCGCACGCGCAGCCGCTGTGTGGACGTTTCGGCGACGGGGAGGGATTCCTGCGCGTGGGAGACGCCTGCGAAGAACTGGATGACCCACACCGGGGCCATCGCCAGCGCGGCGCTGACAACAATCAGCGCCGCGACCACGGATCTGCGACAGCCGCACCGACCCGTCTCAGTTCTCTTGTTTTCTTCCTGCAAGCGGATTCGATTGATGGATGTGCGGGTCACGTGTTCCCCCATCATCTCTCAATTTGATCATCTCACCCGGAACAACATCCGCGGCGAACGTCGATTTTCCCTCGTACCAGCGATTCTCCGCCTCCTGCATCCCTTTCAGCAAGAAGAGCCCCCCTTTTGCGGTGATAACGCGCGCCGGGCAGAGCGTTCAACACCTTCATAAGCATAGCAGCGCCACGCGGAGAAAGAGGCAGCGAGGTGCCGCGCGCCGGGGCTCATTTCACGCCGGAATTGACATCGCCTCCCTCCTCACCCGATGATGCCGTCTGTTTCTACGTGTGAGGAACCATGGCCGAAGCACACGAGGGATGAGAATGCCCGGCTACTCCCGATTGTCAATTCGTGCGTCAAGTCCGGTGGCCCGCGTGAGATTGCTGTGTGTGATGCTGCTGGCGGTCCCCTGCGCCACCCTCGCCGCCGCCGAGCCGGCGTATGTTGAAACCGGTTCGGTTGCCGCCGCCGAGGCGACGCAGGCTGCCGCCGCTGACGAGCAGTTTCTCTACGCGATCTCCAGCACGCAGGTCGCGAAGTACGACCGCCGGAGCGGCGAACGTCTCGCACTGAGCACCGGGAAGGCCTCGCATCTCAACAGCGGCTACTTCTGGGAAGGCAAACTGTACTGCGCGCATTCCAACTTTCCCAAGACGCCCGCGCAGAGCGAACTGATGCAGCTCGATCCCGCCACGATGCAGCTCAGCACTTACAAGGATTTCGGCGCCGCGTACGGCAGCCTCACCTGGGCGATCCGCAAGGAAAACCGCTGGTACTGCAACTTTGCCCACTATGGCAAGGAGAATCACAAGTCAGTTCTGGTCGCGTTCGATAATGAATGGAACGAGCTCGCGTCATGGACCTACCCGGCAGAACTGGTCGCCGATCTGGACAACTACAGTCTCTCCGGAGGGATCTGGAAAGGCGATACACTCATTGCCACCGGGCATCATGCGCGCAAGCTCTATCACCTCAGCCTGCCGGAGGAGGGCAAAGTCTTGCGACTCGACGCGGTACTGCCCGGCCCCTTCCCCGGCCAGGGAATCGCCACCGATCCGCTCAGCGGCGAGCTCATCGGCATCGATCGCCCGCAGAAACGGATCGTCTTCGCGAAACTCCGGGACTGACGCGAACGTCGCCGAGTTTCATGCAGGCGCAATAAAAAGCTGTGCCGACGGCGGGCGCCCTCGGCACAGAGGGAAGTAATGCATTCCTTCAGGCGGGATCAGGCGAGAGTCCAGCCCGGGCGGTATTCGCGGCGGATGAAGCGGTCCGCCTCGGGGCAATTCGTCGCTTTCAGATTCTTCGGATCCCATTCGAGCTTCTGGCCGACGCGATAGGCCACATTGCCCAGATGGTTTGCCTCGGTGAGCCAGCCCGAGTATTCGAAGTTGCACGTCGTCGGCTCGCCGGTCTTGCAGGCGTGGAGCCATTCGGCGTGATGTCCGAGCGACTTCGGCAGGAAAGGCTCGGGCCGCTTGAAGTCGCGGTACTCATCCTCGGGAAGCAGGACGTGCTTGCCGTAATCGGCGAGCAGCATTCCCTTGTCGCCGACGAAGAGGACGCCATTGCCCCACTGGGGAATCCCGCCGTCCTTCCAGATCTGCGGTTTGTTCTCCCCCTGGTACCATGTCAGGCGGACCGGCGGCATGTCGCCCCGGGCACCATACTCATAGGTCGCCTGCATCGAGGCCGGGGCAATTTCCGGATGCGGTTCCGGCCCGGACGCTTCGACAGTCAGCGGAGCCTGCAGATTCAGGGCCCAGAAGGGAAGATCATTCCAGTGGCTGCCCAGGTCAGACATCGTCCCGTTGCCGAAATCCCACCAGCGGTACCACTTTGGACCGGGGAAGTAGACACTGTGGAAGGGACGCTCGAGTGCCGGCCCGAGCCACAGATCCCAGTCGAGCCCCTGCGGCACGGGGGACGAATCGGTGGGCCGACTGTTCGTGAAAACAATATCCTTGTGCTGCTGGGCGGCGGCTTCATTCGGCTGCCAGCCCCAGGCGCGAGAGACCCAGACATGCGCTTCGCGGACCGGGCCGATCGCGCCCGTCTGGATCAGCTCGACCACGCGGCGATAGTTGTCGCCGGCGTGGATCTGAATTCCCATCTGCGTGGCGACCTTTGCTTTCGCCGCCGCCTCGCGGATGACGCGAGCTTCCCAGATGTTGTGCGTCAGCGGCTTCTCGCAGTAAACGTGCTTGCCAAGCTGCAGCGCGGCGAGTGTGGCAAACGCGTGCGTGTGTTCACACGTGCTGACGACGACGGCATCGACGTCAGCCACCTGGTCGAACAGCCGGCGGAAGTCGCTGTACTTGCGCGCCTGCGGAAATCGTTCGGCGGCCCGCAGGAGGTTCGGTTCGAAAACGTCGCACAGCGCCACGATGTTCTCGGAAGCCACTGCGGAGAGGTTCGCCCCGCCGCGGCCTCCGGTCCCGATCACCGCCAGGTTCAGCTTGCTGTTAAGATCGCGACCGCGGAGCAGCGCGGGAGCCCCGAGGGTGACGCCGGCGGTCAACGCGGCGGTCTGTTTCAGGAATCCGCGGCGATTCAATCCCGAAGAGCTCTGCTTCAGGCCGTTATTGTCCTGAGGGGAAAGGGAGGAAGAACGCGTCATCAAGGCACCTCGCGGTGAGAAAAGGGCAAGCGAGCGGGCAGCCATTCAGGGTGCCGCAACCCTGCTTAGGATAGACCGAGGCCCCGAATCTGCCAAGCCGCAACGGCGACGGACCTCCAGCAGCCGCGAGCAATCCCCTGCGGACGCCGGCTCGAGGAAACGAAAACAGCAAAGCGAGGAGGCGCGGCTTACGGTGCCAGTGGCGGCAAGGCCGTACTGAAGACATACTCGGCCAGGGCGCGGCCGCTTTCGAGCCCCTCGATGTTATCGTGCGGCCAGTGGATGCCGCCGTAGATGCGGCTCTGCCCGGCCTCCTCGGCCGCCTCGCGAAGACTGCGATATGACCGGACTTTACCGGTGAGCTGCTTCGGCCAGATATATGGTCTGGGCACCCGCACATCAATCGCGAGATTGCGATCATCGAAGTACAGTTCCAGCATCTCGGCGGAACTCCCGCTGAAGGTGCTGTGCCCGGAGGTATAGGCGGGAAACGGCGGCGTCGGGAGCAATGGTTCCCACTCGGGATCGGCATCGGTGAGATCGTTCCCGTCTTCATCCGCCAGCGGAATGGCCGTCACCGGCCGCCAGTGATCGTAGGCGTACTTGCTATCCCAGGAGACAATCGCAGCATCCGCCTGGGTCATGCTCAAGAGCGCGAAGAGGCGTGCCGTTTCCAGCAGCGACAGATCGAATCGTTCAACGAGTTCCTGGGCGATCAGTTGCCAGCGTCCTGGAGGGGTGACCGATCCCGGTCCGTCTTCCCAGAAGAAGGCGATGCGGGTCTGGTCCTCGGTACGAAGTTCACTGTCGACAGCCCCCAACTCTTTCACTTCGAGGAAGGCAATCGCGTACTCCTCGCTGGCGAGCTCCGGCGGGGGCGGAGCCCGGAATTGATCTCCTTGTTCAATCGCGAAAGGCACCAGGAAGGGCCATTGCGGAAAAAGGGCCTCGCCAAAATCTGCCGGCGTGGGTCGCCAGTGTCCCGGTTCCTCACTGGGAGTGTATGGAACAACCGCGGTGGCGCCATCGTCGTCACGGGCGGCCAGCATGGCTTCGCCGCAGAGCAACCCCCATTCTGCCCCTGCCTCTCGCGCAGAAACCGGATGCACCCGGCGAAGGCAGCGGCGCAGCTGGACGTCGAAACGTCTCTGTTCCTGCGGAAAGAGCGTGACGAGAACAGTATGCGCGGCGACGGCCGCCGCCGCTTCCGCTGAGGCACCGGCCGGAGGAGGGATCTGCCGAAAATCCACCAGGTATGGTTCGTAACCCTGCTCAATGCCGTTGACCGCATCAAAAATCGCGAGGTGCACCATTGCAAATGCGCGCGTCGCCGGTGGAGGCGGCATTCGCGTCTCCTGCACCGCTTTCAACATCACACCATTCCAGGCGGTGACGACATCCGCATCCCCGCGTGCAACGTCGGCGGTCAGACAGCCCAGGACAAGTGACAGCGACGCAATCCAGCGGAGCATTGGGAGTCTCCTGGCACGTGAGAGGAAAGCGAAAGATGAGCGCAGGTCGTTCAATCACCTCTTCCCGAGAGAGTGCTTCGCGCCGACAGAGGCTCGACGTCGCAATGAGTCACTGCGGTGTTGCCAGAAGGCGCGCAGCAGTCTGCCGCGGTATACGTCTTACATCGTGCTTACACCGGGCTAGCGGAGAGTCAGAGGCTAGAGTAGCCGCGAGGTTATGCACTACAGTGGCTGGATGTATGGTCCTCTACCACCGGAAAATCCCCGAAAGGACAGCCCAGCAAATCCTTGACCCTGTGGATTACCTCTCCCTGAGGCGAGGATATCCCTCTCCTTCTCCGCCGGATGCCCTCCGCAGGTGGATCGCACTCGCCCACGCAGCCGGAAGCACGGGAGCCGGGCGACGTCAACGTGTGGGCGCGGCGACAGAGCGACTCCGGAAACCTCGTTGGCAAGCGTCTGGAGTGAAACGGCTCACGGGATTTTGGGCGATCGTCCGGTTCGCAGCCGGGAGAAATGGTCCTCGGGCTGGCACCCGCAGTGTGGAGGGCGTGCGGCAAGTCGGGTAGGATGGGTTCGTAACAATGTCACTGGCCGCGATTGGCCGAAGGTGCCCGAGGGCACCCGTCTCGGATCTGAGATTTGCAACCGGAGGAACAACGTGAGTCGAAAACTGTCGCTGCTTTTCCTGCTGACCGGCCTGGGACTTGTCTGCCTGGCACAGACGAGCGTCGCCGAGAAAGCGAAATCCGAGCCGATCACCCCCCGCGATGGAGTGATCAAACTGTTTAACGGCAAGGATTTGAGCGGCCTCTACACGTGGCTTAAGGATACGAAGTACGAAGATCCCCGGCAGGTGTTCACCGTCAAGGACGGACTGCTGCACATCTCCGGTGACGGCCTGGGTGCCGTCCTCACCAAGGACGAATACAAGGATTACCACCTGATCGTCGAATACCGCTGGGGCGACCGCACCTGGGGGAACCGGGAGAAGCGCACGAAGGACTCCGGTGTGCTGGTGCACTGCGTCGGCCCTGACGGAAACCACAGCGGAATCTGGATGACCTCCATCGAAGCGCAGATCATCGAAGGGGGCGTCGGCGACTTCATCCTCGTGCGCGGCACGAAGGAAGACGGCTCGCCCGGCGATGTCTCGCTCACCTGCGAAGTCACCAAGGATCGTGACGGCGAAACCGTCTGGAAAGAAGGGGGCGAACGCAAGACCTTCGATCGCGGGCGGATCAACTGGTTCGGTCGCGATCCGGACTGGAAGGACGAGCTCGGCTTCCGCGGCCCGCAGGACCCCGACAGCCCGGGCAAGCAGTGGACCCGTCTGGAAGTCGTCTGCGACGGCGGCCGGATCACGAACTACGTCAACGGCGTGAAGGTCAACGAAGGCTTCGATGCCAAGCCCTCCGCCGGCAAGATCCTCATCCAGACCGAGCTCGCGGAACTCTTCGTCCGCCGCTGGGAGCTGTGGCCGCTCGGCAAGGCCCCCAAGTTCGATCGCGCGACCTTCGACTTCGGCTCCGAGAAATAAGTAATTCTCGGAAATAAGTAATTCTCGGATTCCCGTTCGAGACAAGAACAAAGCCCTGCCGCATGCCCCAGGCTGCCGCAGGGCTTTTTGTTTTTTCCCATAGCGGGCAAGCGTCCTTCGTCCATTTCAGGCTCGCCGTCCGTCTGCGATGGGTTCGCGGCCCCGTCTCTCCCTGTGCCGAATGTGGAGATCCCCACGCGCTACCAGGCGCAGCACCGTCAGCATCGAACGAACCGACAGGAGGCGTGAATTCCTCATGTGCCTCACAAGTGGACCTCCCTTTGAGGTGAAACCCTGAAATTCTCGCGGCACGCGCGAGGCATTCACTTCGGATTCAGAAGCACAATCGTCGCGGCTGGTCCAGGAGCAATTCTCGCGCAAGCCCGCAGAACCGGCAATCTCCACGCCGCGCCCCGGGGAAAACGTGTAGCCGCGAGCGTCCGTTTGCACGGCGCGTAGCGGTTGCAGAGGTCGTTCCGGAGGAAAACCAACGCGTTCGAATTGTCGTGCGAGCTGCGCGGATTGGAGCGGTTCCGCGCAATTGAACCGATGTGCATGGAATGCACCCAAGTCCGGTCAATCTCGATGTTCGCGAAAAGTCTCTCCGATGAATGAGACGGGATTCAACTGTGCTCCGGCCCGGTTGAATTCATCCGGCAATATCGAAACTGCCCGCGATCTTGTCTTCGAGGATTCCACACAAAGGATGGATGTGAGATGAAAATCACATGGGGAAAAATGTTTGCCGCAGCCGCCATCGGGTTTTCCTGTATGGCCGGCCCATCGGCGGCCGAGGCCCAGTACGGGCCACGCTCGCGCTACGAGGACGACCGCGCCCGGATTGCTGAGCTGGAAGCGGAACTGGACGATTTGCGGAGCCGCTTCGATTCGGGAACGTCGCCGCGCATCAGCCGCACCACCCACGATTCCGGCCCGGCGATCGGCTCGGGGCTGAATGTGGGTGAACCACTCGATGCCTACGCGCCTCCCAACTACGATACCCCCCGGCACTACGACAGCGGACTGGGGATCGGCCGTGCTCCCGTCACGACCGACTGCGGAAAGGTCTTCGGCTCCTGCGACTCGTGCGCCCCGTGCGACCTCTGCGGGCCCGCCCCCTGCGGCGGCTTCTACGGGGGCTTCGGAGCGGTCTTCCTGAAACCCTACTTCCGCGACAACACCGCCTACGTGGCGGATCCTCCGGGAGTGAACATTTCCGTTCCCTTTGATTACAGCTACGAATTCTCGCCCCGTGCCTGGTTCGGCTACGTCAACGGCAACGGGACGGGAATCCGGGCCCGCTACTGGTACCTCGACGCCGATGCCTCGGCCACGTATCTCGTTCCCGACTGGTTCACCGGCCAGTCGCAGATCGTCGGCGGCTCGGGGTTCATCGTGGGGAATATCTTCGCTGATCCTGGCGAAATCTTCTCGGCCCGGCACGAGCTGAACCTGCAGGTCGCGGACCTCGAAGCCACGCAGCAACTGCTCTGGCTCGGCGCTTCGGTGACCCCCGGGTTTGGTGTCCGCTATGCCCGGTTGCGGCAGGATTATTCGGCGAGCGCCATCGACGACACGAACACGCTGCAGGAATGGATTCGCCATCACCACAGCTTCGAAGGTTTCGGACCGGTCGCGTCGCTGCAGTTCGTCCGCCCCTTCGGTGATTCCGGCCTCGGAGTTTACGGCGGCGTGCGGGGAGCGGTCCTGTTCGGCGACATCGACCAGACCGTCGTTCGCGGCGATCCGGACATCGTCGAAACCTACGAGCGCAGCGGCAGCGAACTGCTGGCGGTCGGCGAGATTGAATTCGGTCTCGAATACTCCCGCTGGCTGAAATACAACGCTCTTGCATTCATTCGCGGGGGTTGGGAAGGACAGATCTGGTGGGATGCCGGCGGACCGACCTCGACCACCGGCGATATGGGACTGCAGGGGCTGAACGTCTCCTTCGGAATCCGCCGTTAACCACCGCCGATTCCCGGAGAGCATGACGAGATCGAATTGCCGCTTGTGGAATCGCTCCTTCGGCCGCCGGAATTTCCTCCCGGCGGCCGATTCTGTTTCCCGGCAGCGGGAAGTAAAGACGGGGCAGCTCGGAGGCGGCTTGCCGAAGAGGCTCAGTCTCCCGATTCGCGTCAGTCGCTAAACTCCCCCACTCCCTCCGCGCCCGATTCTCCTCCTGAATCTGGGCGGCTTGGACGAGGTCGGCGGAGAGACTCCATTGCCTCTGAAGTCCCCCTCACAGCCAGTCCGATACGAGTACCGACACACTCCATCGGACGCACCCAATGTTTCTTGTCCCCAGGGACGGTGGGAGAAGCCGGCATGGCGACGCCGCAAGACCAGGATCTCGAACTGATCATCCAGGACCTGCAACAGCAGCTGCTGCAGGCCCAGAAGCTGAACACCGTGGGAGCACTGGCCTCCTCCATCACCCACGAGTTCAACAACATTCTCACGACGATCATCAACTACGCCAAGCTCGGGCTGCGGCACAAGGATGACGAAACCCGTGAGAAGGCCCTGAACAAGATCCTCGCGGCCGGCCATCGCGCCAGCAAGATCACCACCGGCATGCTCGCGTATTCCCGTCGACGGGGCGAACAGCGGGAAGAAACCGATCTGACCCAACTGGTCGAAGAGGTCCTGGTCCTCGTCGAGAAAGACCTGCAGATTCACCGCGTCCGCGTGCAGACCAGCTTCGAGGGGAATCCGCACGCGATCGTCAACGCCGGCCAGATCCAGCAGGTGCTCCTCAATCTGCTGATCAACGCCCGCCAGGCCATGGAGGGGGGAGGCCGGCTGTTCATCTCCGTCCGCGCGAACTCCGAGATCGGCATGGCCGAGATTGCCGTGCGCGACACCGGAGTAGGCATCCCCCCCGAGAAGCTGCGGCGCATTTTCGACCGCTTCTATACGACGAAGCAGGCCGACGAACAGGGGCAGGGAGGCACGGGCCTCGGCCTGTCGCTGGCGCGGGAGGTCATCGAAGCCCACCACGGGCGGATTCGCGTCGACAGCGCCGTCGGCCAGGGAACCACCTTCACCCTCAAGCTCCCGCTGGCGAAGCCCGCCGAGACGCCCCGCGGCCAGAACCTCGGTCCGACTCCGGTCCCCCCGGTCTCCTCCGCCGCGCAAAAGGCCGGCTGACGTTCAAGCCGCTCCCCCGGCCCTCTTTTGCGCCGGCTCGCGGGGAAAGACGCCGACGGCTCAGCGCTGGTGGATTTCCACGACGAGCAGTCGGGATTGCCCCCGTCGCATGTCTGACCGCCCGTGATGGGGACAGGTGACACGGGTCGCGCGTCCCCTCCGCCGCGTCTTTTTTTGCGGCGCTTGCCCAGCCCGCATGATCCAATTGCTTGACAGCCGTATCGGGCCCGATCACAATCGGGAATGGGCATATCTTTCTATCGCCTCTCTGAGCACAAGACTGGGTTCCCTCAGAACCGGCTCGGATCTCCGGAGCGACTCCATTGACGACCGGCTCGATGCGCCGCCGGATGAGACAAACTCCGCTCTCGCTGCCCGTTCCAACGGAAACTCTCCCGAAACCTGTTCCTCCGACACAGGTCGGTGCCTGCCGACGGCTGTTGCGCGCCGGTGCCGGCTCCGTTTTGCACTTTCGAACCAAGAGGAAATTCGATGGCCAGTGACTGGGTCGAGAAACTCGTCCAGGAGGGCTTGATCAGCGCGGATCAGCTTGTCGAAGCCAAGGATCTTGCCTCCTCCCTTGGAATCAAGCTCGAAGATGCCCTGCTCAAGCTCGACTATGTCTCCCTCGATGACATCGGTCGTGCCCAGGCGTCGCAGTTCGGCTACGAGTTCGTCAACCTCGACGGGATGGAGATCTCGCCGGCGGCGATCGAGCTCGTCCCCGAGTCGGTCGCCCGCGAAAACGTCGTCATCCCCATTGCCGTGGAAGGGAGCGCCCTGCGGGTCGCCATCCACGACCCCATGAACTTCGAGGTGCTGGACAAGCTGCGGTTCATCCTCAACCGCGATATCAATGTCTCCCTCGCCCCCAAAGAGGCGATCCACGCCGCCATCAACCGGCATTACGGGGCCAGCGAGACCGAATCGGTCGACTCGATGCTGGCCGAGTTCACCGAAACGGCGATCGACTTCACCGAAACCGAAATGACCGAGGGGGGAGCCGACCTCGAAGACGAGAACGCCCCCATCATCAAGCTGGTCAACCTCATCATCACTGAAGCAGTGAACATGCGGACCAGCGACATCCATATCGAGCCCTTCGAGGACCGCGTCCGCATCCGCTACCGGATCGACGGCGTGCTCATCGAACGCGACAGTCCTCCCCGTCGACTGCTCGGAGCGCTCGTCTCCCGAATCAAAGTGATGGCATCCATCGACATCGCCGAGAAGCGCCGACCGCAGGACGGCCGGATCAAGACGCGGGTCGGGGGCAAGGAGCTCGACCTCCGCGTGAGCATCATCCCCTCCAATCACGGGCAGGCGATCGTGCTCCGGATCCTCGACCGCGACAACATCAAGGTCGGTATCCGGAACCTCGGTTTCACGGAAGACAACTACCGCAAGTTCCAGACGATCATCCGCCGCCCCAACGGGATCTTCCTGGTGACCGGTCCGACGGGAAGCGGCAAGACCACCACGCTGTACAGTGCTCTTGGTGAACTGAACCGTCCCGACCGCAAGATCATCACCGCCGAGGACCCGGTCGAATACTACCTGCCGGGCATCAACCAGGTCGAGGTGAAGCACAACATCGGGCTCAACTTCGCCCGGATCATCCGCGCCATGCTGCGTCAGGCCCCGAACGTGATCCTGGTCGGTGAGATTCGCGACCACGAGACGGCGGAGATGGCAATCCAAGCCTCACTCACTGGACACTTGGTATTCAGTACTCTACACACGAACGATGCGCCCAGTTCTATTACACGTCTCATCGACATGGGGGTCCAGCCGTTTCTCGTCGCCTCCAGCGTCATGGCGGTCATGGCCCAGCGCCTCGTGAGGGTCGTGTGCAGCAAATGCAAGACCCCGGTCACGCCTGACCCGAGCGAATTGAAACTGATCGGATATACACCCGAGCAACTTGCCACAGCCAACTTCATGCAGGGCCAGGGATGCTCGCACTGCCAGCACACCGGCTACCGCGGACGCATGGCGGTCTTCGAACTGATGACCATGAACAGCACCCTCCGCGACATGACGTTCCGCAGCGAACCCGCGCAGAACATCCGTCGCCAGGCACGCCTGTTCGGTATGAAGACATTGTTCGATGATGCGGCCCTGAAAGCACTTGCGGGCCAGACCACCCTCCAGGAATGCTTCCGTCTCCAGCAGGGAGGTCACTAAATCCAGCGGGCTGCCCTGCGCGGCGGCCCCGAAACCGGGAATCCGCAGGACTGCGCAGCCACTTCTGAACACTTGTCAGGTGGCCTATCGCCCGCGAAGCCGCTCCGGGTCCAGCGCACGTCCCGGTGAGACTGTTGCAAAATGATCCATTTGCGATTCTGATAGGAGAACACACATCACACCCCGGCAAATCGGGTTCAATCGATTTGAGAACAGCGTCTCGTGCCCTTCCCGGGCCGGGGGCGCCTGTTTTCGCCGGGGTCACATGCTCCCCGTTCGGGGGAGGAATTCGAGTAATTTCTTGAGTGTATCCCCGCAAGAGCCATAATTGCCGTGAGCACGGCTGAAAGGGAGCGGATCCTTCCCCCCTTCCGACCGCTCCTGTGGACGACCTTACTGGTTGTCAACCGGGCCATGCGAACCAATCCAACTTCTTGCGGATGCAGTCAACCGGATTCACGACAGGAACTGGACAGCGCACGACAGAGACCTCCCCGCGGAAACCAGCCGTCTTCGAAGCGGCTCTCGCTGAAGCCTCTGTCGGCACACACATCGGGTTGCATGGGAACCTGGCGAAGCAACTGAGAGAGGTCGGACCATTCCATGGCGACAGTTCAGATTGATAAACTGCTGCAGACTGTTGTCGCTCAGAAGGTGAGCGACCTGCACATCACGTCCGGTCAGCCCCCCGTCGTTCGCAAGGGGGGACATATGATCCGGCTGGAGACGAAGTCGCTCGAGCCGGAAGACTGCGTGGGGTTGATGAAAAGCATCACCCCCGAACGGAATCAGCAGGAACTGCAGGAAAAAGGGGGAACCGACTTCGGTTTCGCCTTCGGCGAGGCGGCCCGCTTCCGCGTCGCCGTCTTCAAGCAGCGCGGCCATATCGGCATGGTGCTGCGGCGAATTCCGAACGAGTTCCTCACGTTCCAGCAGCTTGGTCTGCCTCCGGTCATCAGCGAGCTCATCACCCGCCCCCGCGGACTCTTCCTGGTGACGGGGCCGACCGGATCCGGCAAGACGACCAGTCTTGCCAGCATGATTAACTACCTGAACGAAACCGTCGATCACCACATCATCACGCTCGAAGACCCGATCGAGTATTACCATAAACACAAGAAGTGCACGATCAACCAGCGGGAGATCGGGGTCGATGTCCCGAACTTCCCGGAAGCACTTCGCCGCGCTCTTCGTATGGATCCCGACGTGATTCTCGTCGGTGAGATGCGTGACCTCGACACAATCTCCGCGGCCATCACGGCGGCCGAAACGGGTCACGTGGTGTTCGGAACCCTGCACACGACCGGGGCCGAAGGTACCGTCAACCGGATCATCGACGTGTTCCCCACGAGCCAGCAGGAACAGATCCGGACGCAGCTTTCGACAGCGATCATCGGCGTGCTCAGCCAGGCCCTGCTTCCCAAAAAGACGGGGGGACTGGTCGCCGCCTACGAAATGCTCGTGGTCACCCCGGCCATCGCCAACCTGATCCGCGAAAACAAGACCTACCGCATCAACTCCAGCATCCAGACCGGCCGCAAGTACGGCATGCAGCTGCTGGACGATGCGCTCTTCAACCTCTGGAAGAACGATCTCTGCGAAGAACGCGACGTGATCGTGCGTTCGAACAACCCCGGCGAGCTGCGGGCGAAGATCGCCATGGCCAAGAAGGGGCTGCTCGAAGAAGAGGGCGAAGAGGACGACGACGACGAATGACCGGCGGGGGCAGTCACGCCTGCCCCACGAACGCCACAGGGAATCCGCGGGCCGCGGTTCCCGACCGGGGGAATTCCCCAAAGCATGTTTCTGATCGAGCAGTCTGCAGCTCACAGCGTCAGCATTGGCTGAGCCAATGCGGTCCCGGCGGTCGTTCGACCGGCGGGCCAGAAGCCACGGCGGCACGTCTCCCGTGCCGCCCCGGATGGATCCGTCGGCGAGACCACGGCCGGCCAGCCCGGCATCCATGAGACAATTCGCCTGGACGCATTTCCGCGGGTCGCCCCTGTTCGGCTGCCCGTCCCTATCGTATTGCGCGAGCAGCCAAGGTTCGAAAGAAGCCATTCATGCCTGCACGACGTCTTGGACAAATCCTGGTTGACCTGGGCTATCTCACGGAAGATCAACTGTGGGACGTCCTCGAAGAGCAGAAGCAAAGCCCGGGGGAGATCATCGGCCGTGTCGCCGTCCGCATGGGACTCGTCACCGACGCGCAGATCAGCGAAGCCCTCGCCGAACAGTGGGGCATGCAGGTCGTCAATCTCCCCGAGACGACGATCTCCCCCAAGGTGCTCGAGCTCGTCCCCGAGACGATGGCCAGCATCTACAAGATCATGCCCGTCTCGCTGAAGGACAACGTCCTCACGGTCGCCATGGCCGACCCGCAGAACGTCGGCGCCCTCGACGACCTGCGGAACTTCCTCGGCTATGACATCCGCGGCGCCGTCTCCAACGAGCAGCACATCCAGGAAGCGATCGAACGCTACTACGCCGACCGCCAGGACAGCATCGAGGACGTCATCGCCGGCCTCGAAGAAGAAGAGGAAGAAGCCGAACAGCGCGGCTACAACCTCGCCGACACCGACGAATGGGCCGACTCCACCCCGATCCGCAAGCTGCTCAACATGGTGCTCCTGCTCGCCATCAAGGAGCAGGCCAGCGACATCCACTTCGAACCCTTCGAAGACGAATTCAAGATCCGCGTCCGGGCCGACGGCGTGTTGTATGAAATGGTTCCGCCGCCGCGGCACCTCGCCAACGCGATCGTGACCCGCATCAAGGTCATGTCGGAACTCGACATCGCCGAGCGGCGTCTCCCCCAGGACGGCCGCATCGAGCTGAACGTCGGCGGCAACTCCGTCGACCTCCGCGTGAGCATCCTGCCGACGATGTTCGGCGAATCGGTCGTCATGCGCGTGCTCGACCGGACCGTCGTCCAGCTCGACCTGAACAAGATCGGCATGGACCCGAGCACGCTCAACCGCTTCCGCGAAATCATCCACCGCCCCAACGGCATCGTGCTCGTGACCGGCCCGACAGGCAGCGGCAAGACGACCACGCTCTATTCGGCCCTGAACGAGCTCAACGACATCGCCTCGAAGATCATCACCACCGAGGACCCGATCGAGTACGATATCGACGGACTGATCCAGGTCCCCGTCAATCCCGATATCGACGTGACCTTCGCGACGGTGCTGCGGGCGATTCTGCGGCACGATCCCGACAAGATTCTCGTCGGCGAGATCCGCGACTACGAGACTGCCGAGATCGCCATTCAAAGCGCGCTCACCGGGCACCTGGTGTTCAGCACGCTGCACACGAACGACGCCCCGAGTGCCGTCACCCGTCTGCGCGACATGGGCATCCAGCCGTTCCTCATCACGGCGACGCTCGAAGCGGTGCTGGCCCAGCGTCTCGTGCGGAAGATCTGCACCGAATGCCGCACCCAGTTCGAGCCCAGCGACGACCTGCTCATGGAGCTGCAGCTGCCGATCGCGCAGGCCCGCAAGTACAAGTTCTATTACGGCCGCGGCTGTGCCCGCTGCAACAACACCGGTTACAAGGGGCGCTCGGGAATTTACGAGCTGCTCAATGTGAATGACGACATCCGCGACATGATCGTCTCCGATGCGTCGGTCGACGAGATGCGGCACCTGGCCCGCGCCCAGGGAATGACGACCCTCCGCGAAGCCGGGTTGAAGCTGATTTTCGACGGCGTCACCACCATCGACGAAGTCGTCCGCGAAACCGTGATGGAAGACGCCTAAGCCTTCCGCGCGTCTTGCGGGAAAGATTTGAATTAAGAATCCACTGTCGACACGTATTCGTTTGCGAGTCTTGGCTGGCCCTCAGGCACACTTTGCTTTCCGGAGCTTCCCATGCCGGTTTATCAGTTCGAAGCCATGGACAACACCGGGCTGGAGATCAAGGATACGATCGAAGCCCCGACCGAGCAGGAAGCCCACGCGCTGATCAAGCAGAAGGGCTTCTACGTCACCAAAATCGCCGAGAAAGGCCGCAAAGGCCCCGCCAAGGGCAAAGGCAAAAAAGACAAGGAAAAGGCGAAAACCAAAGCCGCCGCCAACCGCAAGAAAAGCTCCTTCACCATCGGCGGCGTCAGCCAGAAAAAACTCTGTACCTTCACCCGCCAGCTCTCCACCCTGCAGGACGCCGGCCTGCCCATCTTGCGCAGCCTGCGAATCCTCGAAGGGCAGGCGAAACCGGGCGTCCTCAAAAACTCGCTGGCCAACGTCATCGAGGACGTCGAATCGGGGAACACCCTCTCCGAAGCCATGGCCAAGCAGCCCAAGGCGTTCGACAACCTCTACGTCAACATGGTCCGTGCCGGCGAGGCGGGCGGTGCCCTCGAAGTCATTCTCCAGCGACTCGCCGAGTTCAAGGAACGCGCTCAAAGCCTGAAGCGCAAGGTCCAGGGGGCCATGATCTACCCCTGTGCCGTCGTCACCGTCGCCACGTTGATCGTCGGCTTCATCATGTACTACATCATCCCGAAGTTCAAAAAGATCTTCGACGACTTCGGGACCGAGCTCCCCGCCATGACCGAATGGCTCATCTGGGGAAGCGACATGGTGGTGAAGTACTTCTACCTCGGCCCGGCAATTCCATTCGGACTCTGGCTGTTCATCAAGATCGTCAAGAAAAACAAGACCGGAGCGTTCGTCGTCGACTGGGTCTCTCTCAAAATACCCCTGCTGGGGAAAATTCTCGAAAAAGCCATCGTCGCGCGAACGTGTCGAACACTGGGTACACTCATCGCCTCGGGCGTCCCGATTCTCGAAGCGTTACTCATCGCCCGCGATACGGCGGGCAACCAGGTGTTCGTCCGCGCGTTCCAGAATATCTACTCGGCGATCCGGGAAGGCGAATCGATGGCCGTCCCGCTGAAGGAAGCCCGCATCGTCGATGACCTCGTCGTGAACATGGTCGACGTCGGCGAGGAGACCGGGGCCCTCGATACGATGCTCTACAAGGTGGCGGACGTGTACGACGAAGAAGTCGCCGTGCTCGTCGACGGCCTCGTGAGCATGCTCGAACCGCTGATGGTCGTCGTCCTCGGTCTGATCGTCGGCTTTATCGTGATCGCGCTGTTCATGCCGCTGATCAAACTCCTCAACGACCTGTCGTAAAACCGGGCGCGGCCCCCGCGGGCCGGCCCTCGAAGTTCAAAACCAGATCTGTCCCTTTCGACTTTCGCCCCGCGACGGCGATTCGACCTTCGCCACCACCTGGCGACGGGCGCCGGGGGAGGCTCACCCCTCCCCGGCCCCCCAACCGTGCAGAAGGGTCCCCGGATGAGCGTTCAATTCAACCGCCGCATGGAAGAGAAAACCCCAGCCGATCGGCTCCCCCGATCCCCCCACGGAGGCACCCGCACCATGTCCATCCACCAACTCCCCGCCCGCCCCTCCCGGCGCTCGGGGTTCACGCTGGTTGAAATGCTGATGGTGGTCGCCATCCTGTCGGTTCTGGCCGCGCTCATTCTGCCTGCCGTGCAGAACTCGGTCGTCTCCGCCCGCGAAGCGGCGGTCGTCTCCGAGATCTCGCAGCTCGAAGCCGCCATCGCGGCGTTCCGCAACCGCTACGGCATCGATCCCCCCAGCCGGATCACGCTGTATACAACCGAAAGCGGCTGGAACGGCAGCGGTGCCAACGCCAAGCGCAGCAAGGCGCTGATCCGGAGGATGTTCGGTCGGCAGGTGGACTTCGCCGCCCCGAGTTCCGCTTATCCCAGCAACTGGGGAGCAGAGCACACCCTGACCGGAGCCGAGTGTCTCGTCTTCTTCCTCGGCGGCATCCTCGACAGCACCGGACAGCAGCCGATGGGATTCTGCAAGAACCCCGAGACGCCGTTCAAGCCCGCCTCCAGCGGCGAACAGCGGGATGGCCCCTTCTTCGACTTCAAGGCGGATCGCCTGGTGAAGAGCCCCCGCTCGGCGAACTCGAACGCGTTTCTCGTTTATCTCGATCCCCTGCCCAGCCAGGAGGCCCCCTACGTCTACGTGAGCAGCAACGACGGACAGGGCTACAACCACGCCGACCTCGCGGTCGGTTCCAGCGCCGATCTGGAGTCCGTTTATTACTCAACCAACGGCACGCCGGCCGTCCCCTACAAGCCCAAGAGCTTTCAGATTATTTCCCCGGGTTATGACCACCTCTACGGGCGCGGCGGGTACTTCAACCCCAAGGATGCCCAGACCAGCCTGTCGGTCGACCGGCCTTCAGGAGGCCTGAATGCCCAGGGCCGCGCTGAACGCGATAACCTGACCAACTTCCACGGCGGCCGACTGGGACGCTAGGAACCGGATACCGATCGACTGCTTTCGACTCTTCGCACAGTCTTCGATCAAGGTGGCCTTTTCATGTCACGCGTGATTCTCCAACCCGCTCGTCAGCAGCATCGCCGTGGCTTTACGCTCGTCGAAATGCTGGTGGTCGTCGCTGTCATTGCGATCCTCGCCGCGATGGTCGCGGTGGCGACTCTCGGCCTCATCGGCGATGCGCGCGAGACGGCGACGAAAGAAATCATCCAGGAGATCCAGGGGCTCCTGCAGCAGCGGATCGACGCCTTCAACCGACTCGACCTCCGCCGCAAGGAGGTTCTGCGCGATCCCGTGCTCAATGCCAGTTACTATGAGTATGCGAATCATGACCCGGAACTGGCTAAGGTTCTCACGCGAAAAGGACTCTTCCGATACTACTTCCCGCAGACATGGAAGGAAGTCGACAGCAGCTGGCTCACCGCTCTGGGACTGAGTGCCCCGTCACCTCCCAACCCGGCGACCGAGAGTGCCGAAGTCCTTTACTTCCTGCTCACCAATGCCCCGCTGATCGGCTACACACCGGTCGGGACCGACAACTTCCGCACCCAGTCCGTCCGCGACACCGACGGTAACGGCTTTCCCGAATTCCTCGACGGCTGGGAGCAGCCGCTGCGGTTCTATCGCTGGCCCACCCGGCTGATCAAGCCGAACGGGACTGACCCTGTTCTCTCCGAGGCCCAGACGCATATCGCCGCCTTGCCGACAAATCCCGAAGACCTGAACCTCGATGCCGACGATCCGCTCGGATTGACCGACAGCATGGATCCCGCGGAGTTCGAGAAGGTTTTCCACACTCCCGAAACCTGGCACTTGCCGCTGATCGTCTCCGGCGGAGCCGACAAGGACACGGGCCTTTACGAACCGGGAGATTCGGACCACTTCGGCCGGCTGGCCCGGCCGCGCTATCCGGACACGTCGGCGACCGATCGCAATTACCTGCATGACAACATCACAAACCTGAACGTGAATGTCGGAGGCAACTGATGCAGAGCCGTCGCCCGGACAATCAGGTTTCCACACGGGCCGCGTTCACGCTGATCGAACTGCTGGTCGTGGTGGCGATCATGCTGCTGATGACCTTCCTGACGGTCGCCCTGATCGAGACCAACGCGCCGGCCGACCGGATGCGTGCCGGTTGCCGGCAGGTGCAGTCGGCCCTGCTGGGGGCCCGCGATCGCGCGATCCATGCCGGGCGAACCCAGAACGCCCGCCCGGTCGGCCTGCGGTTTCAGATCGACAGTGAATACAACACCGTGTCCTCCTTCGTGTACGTCCAGGCACTGCCGCCACACCGGGCGGGCGATATTCAGCTAAGGCGACCGGACGACGATATGCCGTTCAATGAAGCCGACTCCTCCGACGTGACTCTTGTCTACGGGACTGGGACCGGATGGTACAGACTCTACCGGAGGGGCCTGATCGACAACGGGTCGCGAATCCAGATTCCGTACGGTGGCGGATGGTACTCGATCAATGTGTCCCGCCTGTCGGCAACGGACGAAATACTGGAGATCACTCCTGCCTTTCGAGACTCGACGCCGAATGACTTCCCGGCTGTTGAGGCAACTCCCATCTGGCCAGCCGATCCAGTTACCCGGCTTGGTGATTACCAGCTCGAACTCTCTCCGGCCGTCATGCCGGGGCAGGAACCGATCCGGCTTCCCGAGGGAGTCGCCATTCAGCTTTCGAACAGCTACAACATTCCGCCCGCGACGCGGTTCTTCGATGTGATGTTCTCGGCCCGCGGCACGATCCACGGGCCCCTGGCGGCGAAGGGCCTCATGCACTTCTATCTCGCCAACGTCCAGGACATTGTCGAAGGGATCGCCCCCAACGCGAGTCAGCGGGAGAAGATGCTGGTGACTCTGTTCACCCAGTCGGGGCATGTCAGCACGTTCCCGGTCGACCCCGCCGACCTCTATCGATATGCGAGAGAGGGGAGTGTAGCGAATCAATGAAGCGAACCCCGCACACATCCCTGCAGCGAACGGGAGCGACGACCGCCGCCGGCGCGACGCCGCGCACGGGTGCGACGCTGACCGAAGTGCTGGTCTCGATCCTGATCATGGCGATCGGGGTGGTCAGCCTCGCCAGCATCTTCCCGATCGCCATTCTGCGTTCGATCCAGGCGAACCAGCTCACGATGGCCACCGACCTCCGCAAGAACGCCGAGGCGCTGCTCGACATCCATCCGTGGCTCTTCAGCGATCCCGATCGTAATGGCGTTGTCGGTGAGCATACCGCGCAGTCATACATTATTGATCCGCTGGGGATGAGCGAAGGCCTTCCCAACCAGGTCGGTGGCTCAGGCATCTTGCGTTCGCATGCGGGCGTCACCGGTTCCGCGGCGGCAGCCCTCGTTACCTCTCCCGACACGTGGACGCAGCTCTACACCAGCACGGTCCTCAGCCACGGAGCGACGACCGCCGATGTCGAAGATCTGGGCACACAGGGCCTCACGGTCGGCTCGATACCGATGCGCGTCATCCTCCTGGATGAGGAGAGCCGCGCGGCACACATGCGGACGGTGACGCAGATCTCCGGCGATACCGTCGAGTGGAATGATGATCTCCCGGCGGATTTCGTCCCCGCGACAGCGCAACTCGAAATACAGGAAGAGCGGTTCAGCTGGCTGCTGACAGTTCGAGGGAGAGGCGTCACCGACACTTCCTCGCTGTTCGATGTCGATGTCGTCGTCTTCTTCCGCCGCGGTTTTCTCCCCGAGGATGACACCCTCTTCGAGAACGGAGGCAGCAATGTCTTCACGATGCGGTCGAATCAGGCGACCGTGACCTTCGACGGGACGGCCCCCTTCCTGCGCAAGGGGAGCTATGTGCTCGATGCGAAGAATGGCTACTGGTATCAGATTCGAAACTACAACGTGTCGGGAAACACCGCCACGATCGAGCTTGCGACTCCGGCGAGAATGAACAGCGACGGGGCCATCTTCATGAAGGGCATCGTCGACGTCTACCCGCTGGGAACGCGACAGGTCCCTCTGGATCCTTAATGGCAGGGAACTCCTGAAATGAACCGGACAGATAACGCCGTTTCCCGCCAGCACCCGACAGCCTCCGCACGCGGTTTCACGCTGGTGGAGATGCTCGTCGCCGTCGGGCTCGTCGTGCTGATGATGAGCCTGTTCGCGACCGTGTTTGCCGACGCCACGCGGGCTCTCGGACGCCAGAAGGGCGTCGCCGAGAACGACCAGCGACACCGCATGCTGAGCACACTGATCCGCAGCGATCTGCGGAACCGGACGTTCCGCGACGTGCGGCCATTTCTCGAGGATGATCCGTCCGAACCCACCTCCTTCGAGATTCGCCAGGGCTACTTTTACATCGGGGAGAATGACCCGAATAACGACACGGACGATGTCCTGCAGTTCACGATCCGGGACAACAATGAGCAGTATTTCGGCCGGGCGATGGCGCTCATGTCGCCGATTTACGAGCACCCGAACCAGCCGGAGTTTGATGACGGCCTGTATGAGGAGAATCAGACCGGCGCGTCGCATGCGGCGGAAGTGTCCTATTTCCTCCGCGCCGGCGTCCTCTACCGGCGCCTGATGCTGATCCGCGAGCCGATTGTTTCAAGCGTGCCGGGGGACGGAACCCCCAAGGATGGGGCAACCGGCGATGGTGCTGATATGATTCCCGCCACGTACAGCGGGGACTTCTGGCGAGAGTTCGACTACTCGGCCTACTACTATGACGGGAAGCTGCATTTTCATGGGTTGGACTCCCTCAATAATGATGGACCGGGGCCGCCGGATGACCGCTCACTGGGAGATCCGCGGCTTCGGTGGGGTCACAGCACGTCTGATCCCGGCCTTCCTCGCGAGTTCATCCTGGATGCCGGAGGAACAACGGCGTTTATCGGGCGGTTCCTGCATGAAGAGACGAGTTCACCTCAGTTCAAGTATCCGGGAAACCTGACCGGAGCAGTCGCCGATCCCTTCACCGATTCCCTGACGTATGACCCGAACACTCATCGCATCTCGGAGTATCCCGGTGGTGACCGCATCGCTGAGGATGTGGTCCTGACAAATGTGGTGGCCTTCGACATCAAGGTCTGGGATGACGCCGCGAGCAAAGGGCCGGATGGCGAGTGGGGCGTGGCGGGTGTCAATGACGACGGGACCGGAGATGTTGACGACGAGTCGGAACGCGGCTGGCCGGGCAGTGATGACGGAGACTGGCGGGACGTGGGGCACGCGGGACCATACGGCTTCTACCGGGCCCTTGACTGCAACAACCCCGCCTACTGCCCGGCAGGAAACCGATGGCGATTCGACACGTGGCACCCGAAGCTGACATTGCCGCCCCCCTTTTCTGCGCTGTCGGATGCGTCCGAGTCTGCTTCCAAGGTGCTCCCCCTGAAAGCGATCAAGATCACGATTCGCTACTACGACGTCTCCAGCAATCTCATGCGGGATCTGACGATTATCGAATCGCTCAGGCACGTGACGAACTGACAAGCCCCTGCGAACTCTCATTTTCCGCCGGTCGGGCCACGGCTCAGGCTGAAGTGGAGAAGCACTTAGATGAAAATCCTGCATCCGATCCGACGTCCTCACCCCCATCGTCTCTGGCGAGCGCAGCCAGCCGTTCCGCCGGCCGAGCGGCGCGGCTCGGTGTTGCTGGTCGTCGTCTCGCTGCTCGGGATGCTGCTCCTGGCGGGCATCGTGTTCTACACGTTTGCCGCGCAGGAAAACATCAGTGCCGAGTACTATTCGGAAGAGGCGAAAGTCATCTCCGATCCGGAACTCGACGCCGAGTCGCTGTTCCAGTTCGCGCTGCAGCAGTTGATCATGGGGCCGGACGACAGCCTGCAGCACAGCGCGCTCTGGGGCCGCCGGCACTCGATGGTCACCAACATGTTCGGGTTCGGCGACACCCGCGACATCTGGGACAGCACCCCCTTCAACGGGAACGGTATCAATCTCGGCATGAACCTGACCACACCACCCGGTGGGCCGCCGCGTGGTGTGCCATTTGTCGATCAGGACTACGACAACGAACCGGATGCTGATCAGACGTTGCTCAACATCAACGATTCGCCCCCGGCAAACAACCTGACCGGCAACGTGCCGCCGCTGAACCTGCTGGCGAGCGATGTTCCCTTCACTTCGCCCGACATCAACACCCTGTTTCTCGCCTACAAGGGAGGCACGCCCACGACGATCGGCGATGTATCGGTCATCATCCCGTCCTTCGTGCGCCCCTGGCTCCTCCGCGATCCCACCAGCGGGAACCCGATCCAGAACTGGTGGGAAGATACGTCACTCACCCAGAAAGTCCTCAGCCCGCATTTCGGCCATCTGGCCGCCAGTGGAATCCCGCGCTATATTCGCCCGACCGAGACCGTGACGAACGTCAACGGCGATCCGGTGCCCCCCTTCCCGTTCCCGACCGCGAATACAACGGGGATCTGGTCCGGGAACTGGTTGCCCGGAACAACGCCCAACTACGAATGGGACGTCGACAACGACGGCGATCTCATCCGCGAAGGGGTCTGGATGGACCTGGACTTCCCCGTCCAGGAGCTGAGCGACGGACGGCTTTATCTCCCCCTGTTCTCGTTCACGGTCTACGATGCCGACGGGCTGCTGAACCTGAACCATGCGGGGAATGTCGCGGGTGCGACGAATGCGGCTCCCTATGGAAACGGAGACTTCATTTCGCGTTCGAACCAGGGGCTGTCGCGAAGCGAGATCAACCCGCTCTGGGCGCTCCATGCGGACCCGAATTCGAGCACGTACACCACGAACAACGCCACGGACCTCCAGCAGCATCGCACCTTCTGGCAACTTGATAACGGAGACCCCATCAGCCGGACCGACATGGCCAACATGGAACTGCTCTTCTCCCGCTGGGGACGTCCGCAGTTCAAGGCGAATGCGTCGGGAAGCTTCAATCACCCGGCAGGTATGGGAGGCCCTTTCACGCCTGACACCTACACCCCCGGATTGTGGGGCGAGCTGGGCATGCTCCAGTCGGCCGTCGCCTCCCTCCCGGCCGGAGGAGACTTCTCGCTGTTCCCCCGACCGGGCCAGTCGTTTGTCGACGATGATGCCGACATCAACTACGGCAAGGCCTACACCGATTCACAAACCGGCCTCGTCATCCCCGGCTTCGTCCATCCGGTGGACCTGATCGGTAACGGCAGCAGCTACAACGCCACCGGAAACGGACTGCAGGCCGCGCTCTTCAACCCGGGGGGCGGAAACCCCGTCCGCTGGCTGAACTATGTAAGCGGCTATCAGGATTCGGGCAGCTACAGCACAAGCGGACACTTCACCTATGCCGACGCGAACGGCATCGGCAGCTATTCGCTGCACGCCAGCCGCACGACGGAAGCCGGCAAGGATGAGGCGGACGAAACCGTCTCGGAGCCCGGACTGGCGCTCTCGAACAACGCGATGATCAATGACGACGTGTTCAAGCCGAACGAACTGATGGGCCTGCATCTGAGCAACTCCGACCTGTTGAAGGTCGGCGGAGCGTCGCGGCTGCGGAACCTGCTCCCCTTCAACTTCCAGTTGAATAACCGTGCCTCCGACATCCGCCAGCAGTTCACCGTCGTCAGCAACGATCGCGCGCAGTTTGGCTACGACCGCCCCCGGCCGGGAATCCGTCCCGGCGAGCTTTCCGCCGACTTCGACGAAGACGGGCATTTCGACTTTCCGCCGCAGTTCGGCTCGGTGCCGATCGGCAGCGCCGCCGATCCGTTCCGCCTGGAGTTGCGGGCCCACTTCGCCGGCCGTGTGGATAATGAGATGCGGACGAAGCGTTCGTTCCGCCTCGATGTGAACCGGCTGCTGAGCGGCTTCGACAGCGAAGGGAACCCGATTTTCCGGAAGCTCACTCCGCATCCGGCCCAGCCGACCCAGGAGAATACGGCCGTCACAACACTCCCCGACAGTGTCGCCGCCGCCGGCTGGCCGCCGACGACAATCGCATCCCGCGAATTCTGGGCACGCCGCGACCGGCAACAGCTGGCGCGTGACATCTACGTGCTGCTCTATACGCTCGGCGGCGGGAAGGACGGCATGAACTATGCGACGACCTCGAATGCCCCCGATCCGATCTCGGGTGAGCGTCCGCTTTACAGTAACAGCCAGCTCGAGGAGATGGCGCAGTTCGCCGTCAACTATGTCGACGCGATGGACCCCGACTCGGTCATCACCAAGTTTGAGTACGACCGCGACCTGAGCAACGGCTGGAACCTGGGGGACAACGCCTACACGACTTCCGACGACACCGTCAGCAACGCCGATCCCAACGATCCCCTGAGCGAACGGGGTGTCGTCTACGGCGTGGAACATCAGCAGCTCACCCTGAGCGAAACGCTGGCGATCCGCCAGCCGTCGATGTCGAGCAACCACTCGGCCACGCTCTACAACGACATGGACGAGAACCCGCATTACTACATCTACGTCGAGATGCGCAATGCCGGTCCGTTTCCCGTGTCGCTCGACTATGGAACCTGGCGTCTGCGGCGGCTGGGTGCGGACCGTGCCAATCCCGATCCGAACGAGCCCGATCCGAGCGATCTGACCGTCCGCATCGGGAACCCGACCGGGACGGTCAGCGTGGGCGCGGTGAACCCCGGCGCGACGTTCACCATCGGCTCGTCCGACGGGAATGACCGTTTCCCCACCGGCGAACATCGCCCGAGCGACTTCCGCGTCGACTACGACTTTGACGGGACCTACAACCTGATCGCTCCGGCGCTTCCCGATCCGACGCCCCCCACGAGCGATACCGACGTCACGACCTTCCCCGGCCCCATGACGAATCTCGATCTCGTCCATGCGCGGGATCAGAACAAGTTCACCCTGGAGGGAGGCACCCGCCTGCTCGATGTGAACAACGATGCGGGCGATTTCGTGATCCGGCTCGAACGGCGGCTGCATCCCGGCCTGCCGGCCCTCAACGAAATCGATAACCCGTGGATTACCGTCGACCTGACGACGGTGAGCGTCCGCGACTTCCAGTTGAGCGACGGCGACAGCATGGCGAACGATGCGATTCGCTTGATGCGGCTACCGCCGCTCACCAGCCGCGAGCGGGCCACGCCGTTGCAGGCCGCCTCGGGACTTCAGGAACCCGCCTACGCCGGGCCGTCGGCGATCCGCCGGAATACGATCGGCGCAACGAACTCGCAGCCCGCTTCGACCGACGTCTGGCAACCGCACTTCGACCGCGACCTGACTTCGGTCCTCGATCTGCTGTCGGTGCCGCTGTTCAATCCGCGGACCCTGACGCAGATGCTCGTGAACGCGTCGGGACGACTGCAGGGGGACAACACCGCGGCGGTGCGATTCCTGCGTCCCGGGTCGTTTGATACGCCCAACCCGGCCACGGACAACCGCTGGTACCGGATTCTCGAATTCCTGGAAGTCCCCACCCGGACGCACCTGTCGATCCGCGGCGATCTGGAGGGTCCGCGGCTTCCCGCCGCGATCAATCCGAACACGATCCGCCACCGCGGCGTCCTGGCGGGCCTGATTGACGATCCCGACGACCCGAACACCGCCGAGGTCGACGGCCACCTGAATGTCAATTACACCAACGTGGAATCGATGCTGCGCGACCGCTACGAAAGCAACCGCGACTGGTGGATGGAGTTCATTTCGGCGCGGGACGGTATGGACCCGATTTCGACCCTGCTGCTTCCGGGGATTCCGGGCGCGCGGCCGTTCCGCAGCCTGACGTATGTCAACGAAGGCAACGAGAGTATCCAGAGTACGATTCTGCGGAGCCTGCCCTCCGACGGGGACGACAACGCCCGTCGTGGCCTCTTCGAAGCGCGAACGCAGACCGATGCGGCGGGCGGCCCCAGCGGGGATCTCGTTGACTATCACACGCGGCAGCGGATTCTCCGCAAGATCGCCAACAACACGACTCCCCGCAGCAATACGTTCATCGTGTTCGTCTCGACCGACTTCTTCGAAGTGGTTCGGGTCGATGACGGTGCCGGCGGCTTCGCTTACCGGATCGGCGGCAAGCTCGATTCGTCCAGCGTTCCGCACCGGGGCTTCTTCGTCATCGACCGGTCTCTGCCGGAAGCGACCTACAACCGGGAGGCCGACCTGTTCGACTACAAGAAGTTCATTCTCTTCGGCAAGACGATTCAATAGCCCCCGCCTGGCGTGAGCTGGTGCGGTATCGGAAGATCATCGTCGAGTGAGAAGGAGACCGCTGCCGGGGGTTTGACCGGTGGAAAATCGGTGAAAAGTGGCCCTGGCGGGGGGAATTTGGAGGGATTTGCCGCGATTTTGGAGATTCTGTTCTGTCCAGGCGGGCCGGGTCTGGCATAATGGAGGGGATTATTGTGACAGGTTAGAATGCACGTCTGTTGAGCATGTCTTGGGCCGTCGGGTCTGTGCCCGGTTTCTGATACTGCGATGGTTCCCGGTGGCGGCCGTTCACCGTGGGAGACACCGAAGAGTTCGGTGGGAATCGGAGTGCAGAGGGCGGGGCTTCAGGCCGCATGTCGCGGGCGAGGGGTCTCTCGCCAGCCACCGTCGGAGATTCCTACAACACAGTTTCGTTTAGCTTTCCGGGAGATGAACATGAAACACGTTCGCGCCGTGCCGCCGCGGAGCCGCCGTCGAGGTTTTACCCTGATCGAGCTCCTGGTGGTCATTTCGATCATTGCCACGCTGGTTGCCCTGATCACCCCCGCCGTCCAGCAGGCCCGCGAAGCGGCCCGCCGGATGGACTGCATGAACAACATCCGCCAGCTCGGCCTGGCGGTCAACAACTTCGCCACCAACAACAGCGGCCGCATCCCGCATCTGTGGGGTCCGGCTCCGGGGTGGGCGGGGAAGACGAGCGACCGGATCTTTACATCCTGGGCGCTTGCACTGTTCCCTTATCTCGACCAGGCCGGTGCGATTGAGTTCATCGAGCGGCAGGCGACGACGGCTGATGCGATCCTCGCCATTACAGGTGACGCATCAACACCGGGGGTCCGGCAACAGTCCTACAAGGTGCTGACCTGCCCGGATGACGGCAACCACTTCAAGCAGAACGGCGGCCTGAGCTATGTGGCTAATGCCGGCTATGCAGGAACGATCGCCCTGAATTCCGGCGGAACGGCGATGACCCAGAGCGCCACCCACTCCGCTTCCGCCAAGAATGACTGGGACGGGGATGACTCATCGCTTTCCAAGCAGGACAAAACGATTGCCCGCGCGACCGGCATGTTCTGGCCGATCGACGAAGACGACAATTTTCAGATGACCATCGATGCCGCAACCAACGGCGACGGTGCTTCGCAGACGATCCTGTTCGCCGAGAACCTCGCGGCGGCGGGCGGCTTCTTCACCGAACCGGACGTGATGGATGTCGGTTTTGTCATCGGCACCGAAGCATTTGCATCGAGCTTTCCGATCAATGCGACCGTCCCGCTGGCCCTGCCCGCGACCTTCGCGGCTGCGAGCGAGGCCTACAAGATCAACGGCAACCTGAGTGCCGCGCCGGGAACGTGGCCGACCCCGAACTCGAACCATCCCGGAACGGTCAACATGATCTTCGCTGACGGTCACGGTCAGACCGTGTCGGCGGGAATCGACTTCAGCATCTATGCCCGTCTGCTGACGCCGCTCGGCGTGCGGCAAGGTCAGCTGCCGCTGGGCGACGGCTCGTTCTAATCGGAACGAATTGCGTTCCCTGTTCCATGCTTGAGTTCTGGTACGGCACGCGTCCGGGGGTTTCTGGCTCCCGGACGCCGTTCGCTCCGCGATCGCCCGCAAACCGCCCGACATCTTCCGCAGGCACGATGGCCTCCCTGGCCATCGTGCCTTTTTTTCGGTCGGGTGGCCGTCCGCTGGCGAACACAGGACCGATGCGATCCCCAGACCACGAAAAACCCGCCGGACGGCGAACACCACCGGCCCCCCTCACCCCTGCCCCTCTCCCACCAGGGGCGAGGGGTTTTGATGGAGCCGAGGGGTGGAGGCTCCGCGGCCCCTTGACGCTGCCTGGCGTCGAGACCTACGCTGAAAGAGGAGGTGTATCGTGTCGAACCCGAAACTGCGTCAGGCGATTGCCGCCGAGGCGGCGCGGCTGATTTATCAGGGGAAGGCGTCGGAGTTCTTCTCCGCCCGGCGGAAAGCGGCCCGGCGTCTGACGCGGCAGCGGCTCTCGCCGAACGAGCTTCCCACGAACGCCGAGATTCAGAACGAGGTCCACGCGCTCGCCGGGCTCTTCTCGGGCGAGCGGCAATCGGCGGCACTCGTCGAGATGCGGCTGGCCGCCCGCGAGCTGATGCAGCTGCTCGCCGACTACGAGCCGCGGCTGGTCGGCGACGTGCTCACCGGTCCGATTCTGCCCGGGGCGGAGCTGACGCTGCAGTTGCGGGGGGACGATCCGCTGCCGATCCTCGACCGCCTGCACGACGCCGGGCTGCGGGGGGAAATCGTCTTCATCGATGATGCTCGCGACAGCGAAGCGGACGATTCACTCGAACCCGCCGAAGATGACGAGCCGCCGGCAACGAGCAGCGGGACAACGATCCGGCTGCTTTACCGCTTTCCCTGCCGGCTCGAGGTAACGCCAAAAGCTGACGCCGCCGCAGAGCGGCCGGGGCTTACGCTCGACGATCTCGAACAACTCCTCGCCGAGCACCGCACCCCTTACGATGAGGTGCCCGAGGACGAAGCCGACGCCGCGGATGAGGAGGAAGAAGACTATCACCCCGATGCGTTCCCGCTGATGCGGGTGCTGCTGCAGTCGCTCGAACGGGTAAAGTTCGATCCGCGGAAGCATCCCGAGGGAGATGCACTCTATCACAGTCTCCAGGTGTTCGAGCTGGGGCTGGCGCAGCGGCCTTACGACGAGGAGTTTCTGCTCGCCTGCCTGCTGCATGACGTCGGCTACGGCATCGACCGCCGCAACCCGGTGACGTCCGCCCTGATCGCCCTGGGGGAGCTGATTACGCCCCGGACCCGGTTCTTCATCGAGCATCTCCCCGAGGGGGTGGAGTACCTGACGACCGGCAAGGTGCGGAGCTCGCTGCGCCGCTCGGAGGACTTTGACGACCTGGTGCTGCTCGCCCGCTGCGACCTCAACGGCCGCGTCCGCGGTGCCCCGGTGCGGACGGTTGATGAGGCGCTGGAGTACATCGCCGGCCTGAGCACGGCGTGGGACGACGCCTGAGGGGAACGATCATCCCCGCATGCAAGTCAGCAGCGGACTTGAAGATGCGCGCAAGCGAAACCAGCCCGCAACGGTGGACAGGGGGCGAAGTTGCGCCCTGGCTGCCGTTCCGGGCTGGTGGTGAACCGTCGCAAGAAGTTGCGAAGGGTCGCCTAGCTGGCGGCCTGCGGCTTGGCCAGCCGGGAGAGCCGGGACTTCAGCCGGGCGGCCTTGTTCGGGTGGATCTTCCGCTTGGCGGCGGCCTGGTCGAGCCGCTTGGTGACCTGGCGGAAGAGCGTCTCGACCGCCTGCGGATCGGTGCCCGCCGCGGCGGTTTCGCGATACTTGCGGATCAGGGTCCGCAGGGCCGAGCGAACGGCGCGGTTGCGCATCCGTCGCTTGGCGTCGGTCTTCATCGTCTTCTTCGCACTCTTTGTATTTGGCATCTTCTCAACCGTTTGCAGCAAGAATTACGGGTTGCTTGCAGTCTCAGGAGAGCGGGACCGCGAGCGCGGCTCCGACTCGTTGTTTATCGTTTCCAGGCGGGAGCCCGGCACCACAAAAAGCACGCGGCGCAGCAACTCCGGCGGAAGACCACACAGTTTACCGGCAGCGAAAGCAGATTGCCAGTCCGAATCGCGGCGGCTCAGCCGGACTCGAGCCCCGTCAGCCGCTTCCGCACATCCCGGTAATTGTAGTCGACGGCGAGCACTTCCTGATAGGCCTGGATGGCTTCTTCCTTCTCATCCAGCTGCTCGCAGACCCGCCCCAGCCAGTAGTGCAGGTCCTTGAACTTGTCGGGCTTCTCATCGAACCCGATATCGTCCTTCGCCTGCAGGAACTGCCGCTTGGAGAGCGCATATTCCTTATCGGCAATAAAGCACTTGCCGAGGAACAGAAGCGCCTCCCCCTTCAGGCGGGGATCGCTCCGCGCCTGCTGGAACAGGGGAATCGCCTCCTGGTGCCGGCGGGTCTCGAAGAACCGCTGCGCCAGTTCGAACTTGATCTTCATGTCGGCGGGATACCGCTCGACGCGGCGGGCGAAGATTTCGAGCTCGCGGGCGACAAGCTCCTTCCGCATGTCCTCCGATTTCTTCTTCAGCAGCGGATCGTCGGGGGACTTCGCCTCGGTGTCCTTGGCGAGACCGACCGCCTGTCGCATCCGGTCGAGCTGAACATCCTCGACCATTTCGCGGATGTTGATGTCGCCGCCCGAGACCTGCAGGGCGATCTTGAGCTGTTCCTCGGCTTTTTCGAGCTCGCCGTTCCGCTTGTAGTAGTCGGCAAGGCGGAGGTAGTTGTCCTTGTTCCCCTCATCCTTGCGGATCGCGCGGAGCAGGTCCTGCTCGACCGACATGCCGGGACCATCCGCCTGGGCACCGGGCTTGTCGCCTCCCAGACGGACTTCCTTGGTGCCACTGGCGTTGGCATAGCCCCCCCGGTCGAGGACCGATTTCGCCTGCAGGGCCGAGATCCGCGAGCGGGCCTCGCCATCGAGCGGATCGGCTTCGAGAATCCGCTGGAAGCAGGCCATCGCCCGGTCGTACTCGCCGCGATCTTCAAGCAGCTCGCCCAGGGCGCGGTTGTATTCCTTGTTGGCCGGTTCCCCCTTCACCGCGTGCTCGTAGCAGAAGACCGCCGCTTCGTCGCAGTTGAGGTTCCGCAACGCTTCGCCGGCATCCGCATTGAGCGTCGGATCCCACGGGTTGACGGCAAGGCCGTCCTCGGCGGCACTTTCGAGGGCCACCCAGTCCTTCTGGAAGCGGGCCTTCTTGATCTTCCCGCGGATGCCCATCAGCTTCATGCCGGCCATCGCCGCGCCGGTGCCGTTGTCGTTGTACTTCTTCTTCTCACAACCGCGCAGCGACTGGCGATACATGAGGTTGTCCGGGGCGAGATTGACCGCCTGGCGGAACATGTTGATCGCGTAATCCCAGTTGTGCTTCAACATCGCTTCCGAACCGCGTTTCCAGCAGTCGGCGGCGATCTTCCGCTTGCGATCGTCAGCGATCGAAGGGGCCTGCTTGCTCTGTTTGACTTCGTCGGAATTTGCCATCGTGGTCGCGATTATCGTCCTGGAAAGAAATCTCCGGCGCTTGAATCATCGCAGGAGGCGGCTCGGCAAGAAAGGAAATTACGGGGGAATCCCGCTCTTTCTGAAGATACCACAAAGCCGCATCTGACGCTACAAGCGGTGATTGCAGCGCAAGGACAGGTAAAGTTTGCCGCTTCCCCGCCACCGAGTGACTGGCTGCCCCATGTGGCGATCGCGCGCGTGCAGAGAGGCAGGATTTCCCCCTGATCGCTAAGATTGAGGTTATCCCACCGGTTGTCGTCGGCGGAGAGACGCCGAGCCGTTCTGCTCCTCTCCGTTCCGCCGGCACCGTGCGGTCGGAACGCAGCAGGCGAAGGAGAATCGGCAGATCATGACGTCCCCCGGGAAAGTGTATTTGGTTGGTGCTGGTCCCGGCGATCCGGGGCTGATTTCGGTCCGCGGTCGCCGATGTCTTGAACAGGCCGACCTGGTCCTTTACGACGGGCTGGTCAACCCGCTGCTGCTGTTGCACACTCCCGCCACTGCCGAGCGGACCTGCCGCAGCGATGGCCCCGACGGACGCGTGCTGCGACAGGAGGAGATCAATCAGCGACTGATCGCCGCCGCACGCGAAGGAAAAACGGTCGTCCGCCTCAAGGGGGGCGACCCGTTCATCTTCGGCCGCGGGAGCGAAGAAGCCGCCGCTCTCGCCGATGCGGGAATTCCGTTCGAAGTCGTCCCGGGGATTTCGGCGGCCATTGCCGCGGGCGTTTACGCGGGGATCTCGCTGACACATCGCCAGCTTGCGTCGGCGGTCGCGTTCATCACCGGACACGAAGATCCCACGAAGCCCGACACCGCTCTCGACTATGCGGCCCTTGTCGCATTCCGGGGGACGCTGGTCTTCTACATGGGACTGCATCGGCTCGACTCCATCGTCGAGTCGCTGCTGCGGGAAGGGAAACCCGCGGAAACGCCGGCCTGCGTGATCAGTCGCGGGACAACTCCCGCGCAGCGGACAGTCTCCGCGACGCTTGCCGAGCTTCCCGCCGAGGTCCAGAAGGCCCAGTTGCACGCGCCGTCGCTGATCATTGTGGGGGAATGCGTTCGCCAGCGGGAGAAGATCGCGTGGTTCGAGCGGCGGCCGCTCCTCGGCCAGCGGATCGGCATCACCCGGCCGCACGCGCAGGCAATTACGGAAGTCGAGCGGGCGTTTGAGCTCGGCGCGCAGCCGGTGCTGATGCCGACGATCGCGATTCATCCCCCCGAAACCTGGGAGGCCGTCGATGCCGCGATCGAGCATCTGGCCGACTACGACTGGCTCGTTTTCACGAGCGTCAACGGCGTGCGCTCGTTCCTCGGGAGGCTGTGGGAACGCGGCGGCGATGCCCGCAAACTGGGGACGCTGCAGATCGCGGCCATCGGGCCGGGAACCGCACAGGCGCTCGAAGAATTTCGGCTGCGGGCCGATCTGGTGCCGCAATCGTTCCGGGCAGAAGCTCTCGCCGAAGCACTGCGGCCGCATGCGCCGGGGAAACGGTTCCTCTGGGCGCGGGCAAACCGCGGACGTGATGTGCTCCCGCAGGACTTGCGGGCCGCGGGAGGGACGATTGATGAGCTGGTCGTCTACCGCAACGAGGATCTCGAACAGTATCCCCCGGCCCTCATCAACGAGATCGAAGAGGGCAAGCTCGACTGGATCGGCCTGAGCAGTCCCTCGATCGCCCGCAACCTGAAACGATTGCTGAGCGAGAAGGCCATCGCACAGCTTGGCCAGCGCGTGCGGCTCGTCAGCATCAGCCCCGTCACAACCGCCGCCGCCGAAGAGGCCGGCCTGCCCATCGCCGCCGAAGCGAAAGAGTACACCTGGAACGGCATCTTCGCGGCGATCGTCGCGAGTTCAGGCCCCGGGCTTTAGACTTCAGACGACAGGCTTCCGGCCGCGCACTGCGCAAAGCTTCTGGAGGACAGACATCCCTGTCTGTGACGCACGCCTACTTCAAGCCCGCGAGGTAGGCGATCAGGTCGCGGAGTTCCGATTCGCTCAGCAGGCGGTCGAGGCCGTTGGGCATGATCGACGTGGAGGACTCCGCCATCTCTTCGATTTCCTCCCGCGGCAAGCGGGTCTCGGTGAGGTCCGCGGCCCGCAGATACAGTGCGTCGGCGGTCTGGCGGCTGATGATACCGCTGTACGGGCGGCCTTCGGTTGTCACGATCGTATAGGGGCGGAACTCGCGGACGAAACTCGCGCTCGGGAAGACAATCGCTTCCAGCAGATCGCGGGGAGAACGGCTCGCGCCGATCTTCGTCAGGTCGGGGCCGATGCGCGTCCCCTGCCCCGCAATCACATGACAATTCGCGCAGGCTGCCTTGCGACTGAAGAACACACTGCGGCCGCGGAGCGGATCGCCGCCGGTGAGGACGCCGGCAAGCTCCGCGAGGCGGGCCTGCTGCTTCTCCAGATCGGCCCCCAGACGTTCGAGCAGTTCGCGTGCAGACTCCTGCACAGAGGGCGGATACTTGCGGAGCAGCCCCGCGAGTTCATCGGGAGCGAGCGAAGTTGCCGCGGGAGATGTCTTCAATGCCGCGACGAGCGCGAGGCCGATCGACTCCTGTTCGCTGGAGGCAAAAGCACGCAGCAGGACCGGAGTTGCCAGCGGGCCCGATTCGGTCAATTGCCCCGCGAGTTTCAGCAACTGCGATTCGGAGAGTGCGACATCCGCCAGCACCCGCGCTGCGGCGATCTGCTGCAGCGGCGGAAGATCGGCCCCCAGTTGCGACGTCAGCAGGTCAAAGCGTTCGTTTGCGAGTGAATCGAGCCGCGGCGCCAGTGCGCCGAGTGCCGCGATCCGCAGCTCCATCGGCTGCGCGTTGTCGGCCACCAGACGCGTGAGCCGCTCATCGAACTGCGCCAGCCCGCGGTCATTCACAATCGCCACGGCTTCGCGGCGGATCGCTTCGTCGGACGAGTCGAGCGCGACGGCAAGCTGAGCCGTCCATGCGGCCGGAAGTTCCGCGAGCGGAGCGCGGTGGACCACTTCCCACAGCAGCAGGCGCGTCGGCGGCACGGTGGCGCTCTCCGCCAGCGCGGTCGAGATCAACTGCTGAATCTCCGGCTGGGTGCTCTGCGCGAGCAACAGGCCCCGAAGCATGGCCAGCCGCTCCGGAGTCGGCGCGGCTTCACCCAGCCAGCTCTTGAGCAGGCCCAGCGTCACCGCGGCCCAGCCATCGTGACGGCTGATGACGTCGAGTGCCGCCCGCTGCAAAGGCGCATCATCCGTTTCCAGAAGCGGGGTCACCAGCTCACGTGTGAGGTTTCCTCCGTCCATCTGGTCGAGCACGATCAACGCAGCACGGCGAAGACGGGGATCGGTATCCTGAAGCGACGGCAGAACCGCATCCCGATTCTCAATGCGGATCGCCGCGAACAGCAGCGCATGTTCGAGAAAGCGGTCGCTCACTCCCGCTCGCAGGGAATCGAACAGCGACTTCACCGCCACGCTGCTCACTTCCGCAGGGCACTTGCTCCCTGCGGCGCAGATGCGACCGAGCGCCGTCGCCGCTTCCCGCCGAATCGGCGGCGCCCCTTCGATAACGAGTCGCGCCAGTGCGGGGACGTCCTGAGGATCGCCGATCATCCCGGCGGCACGAATCGCCGCCTGACGCACCGAATCGCTCGGGTCCGCGACCGCGACTGCAAGCGGACTCACCGCGGGATCGGCAATCCGGCCGAGAGCCACCACGGCATTCCGGCGGGCGGTCTCGCTGAACCTGTCGGGAGTGCGCAGCACCCGCTCCAGAGCGGCGCGGGCCGGTTCGCCAAGCGTGGCAAGACGCGCGATCACCCGTTCCTGAACGGCGGGCCGCGGGTCGTCGAGGTGCCGCGTCAACTCGCCCGGAGTCAACCTGTCGAGCTGTAATGCAGTCCCGCGCGGATCGTTCACCGGCGCCGCATTACGGCGGCGAATACGGTAGATCGCACCGTAGACATCCGGCTTGGCGATCTGCGATTGCGGGCAGCCGATGCGGAACCAGCCGCCCGTATTGATCACGAGCAGGCTGCCGTCGGCATCTTCGAGGACATCGGTCGGATGGAAGTCGGGATCATCGGAGACGAGAAAATCTTCCTCGCGCGATTTGAACGTCGCTCCTTCGCGCTCGAGGATCGAACGGATCACCTGGTGCCGATTGAAGAACGTCACGAAGATCGAGCCGGGATAATCGCCGCCAAACTGCGACGACCGATACCGTGTCATGCCGGAAACGGCGACGTGGCCGTACTCGGCAAGCGGCGGCAGCAGGTCGCCGGTGCGTTTGAACTCGGCGAGGCACTGCTCCTGGTCGGCACGCGGATAAACGCCCCCTTCCACCCAGTGCATCAGGCAGTCGATGCGCGGGTTGCCGTGCAGGATGTTGACGGTCCCGACGATCTCGCCTTCGGGAGTGAAGTCGATCTCGACGGGATTATCAAAACCGCCGCCGCACACCTGTTCGAAGCCGCTGCCGTCGGTGCGGAAGCGGAAGATTCCGCCGGCCAGCCCCTGGTGAATGCTGCCGTCTTCGAGCTTCACCTTGTGGCCGTGCCGGCCGTCGCAGAGATACAGCCAGCCGTCGGGGCCGAGGAACGGCCCGTGAATGTCGGCGGCATTTCCGTTGGAACCGAACTCGGTGACGATCTCCGTCCGCCGATCGCAGACGCCGTCGCCGTCGGTATCTTCGAGTTTCCAGACACTCGGCGGCGAGGCGACATAGACGGCTCCCTGATAAGGGAGCACTCCCTGCGGCATGACGAGCTTGTCGGCAAACAGCCGCTGTGAGTCGAACCGGCCGTCGCCGTCCGTATCCTCGAGGACCACGATCTCGTGCGGCGGGTCTTTCACCAGCTCATTGAAGCGATGATTCACGCCCGCCGACGCGACGACGTAAAGCCTTCCCTCTTCATCAAAATTCGCCATGACGGGCCGCTGCACCAGCTCCGGCCCGGCAGCCACCTCGATGGTGAACCCCTCGGGAACACGGGGCAGCGGAGAGGCCACGGAACGAGCCGCCGGCTGCTCCGATGCGGCCAGCAGCAGCACGGAGAAGAGCGACAGAGCCATGCTGAGAGGAAGGAGGAAGCGGGGCATTTTGATAGGCTATAGGCTGGAGACTGTAGGCTGCAGGACGGAATTCAGCGAACAGAGGAACCTAGTCAAGCGGTTTGACTTTGATGTTCTTGTAGCGGATGACGCTTTTCGGGTCGTGGGCCTGGAGGGCGAAGCTTCCCTGGCTGAGCTTGCGGGGACCGGTAACTCCTTCCGGCTCGGTGTAGTCAACGACCGTCTTGCCGTTCACCTTGATGACGATGTTCTTCCCTTTGACGATGATTGTCTGCGTCCACCATTCATTATCTTTGACGGGGGTCTCATAGAGCTTGACGACGCCATAGAGACTCCCGGTCTTGACCGGATCGGGATGCGTGACATTCACCTGGGCTTCGTGCCCCTTCGTGGGCCAGCTCTCTTCGTAGGCGGTATGGAAGTAGATCCCCGAATTGCCGCCTGGCTCGGTCATCACGTCTGCCTGAAACTCGAAGTCCTTGAATTCCTTCTCGGTGAAGAGGTGCGCCCGCTTGCCGCGGACGACGAGAACGCCATCCTCAACCCGGAAGTCTCCATTCTCGCTGATCCGCCAGCCGGTGAGATCTTTCCCGTTGAAGAGACTGATCCAGCCGTCATCGGACCCGGGGTCCGCAGCGAACGCAACTCCCGAAATCAGCAACAGTCCGGCCGTCAGCAGCAGCGCAGCACGTGAAGTCAGCATGGGAGGCTCCAAGGGGTTAGGCTTTAGACTTCAGGCTATAGGCTTTAGGACTGAGGATTCAGGTGGGACTGCTATGCCTGTGCGAGTATCGCAAGGATACACCAGGATCTCTTCCGTACCTGAAGCCTGAAGTCTAAAGCCTGGAGCCTCATCACAACCCGCTCACTGTCCGGCGGATTCGGTTTCCGGCTTGATGGACCGGACGAACTCGATCAGGTCGGCCATCTGTTGCGGGTTGATATCCTTCTCGAGACCTTCGGGCATCAGCGAGATGCCGTTCGACACGAGCTGATCGATATTCGCCCGCAGGATGACGTCCTGTGCCGCCTCGGCCCGTTTCAGCGTGATGCTGGTGGCGGATTCGGCGGCGATCATGCCGTTATAGATCCGGCCGCGATCGGTTACGACCGTATACTGCGTAAAGGCCGGCAGAGCTTCGCGGTTGGGATCCAGAATGTTGATCAACAGGTCGGCGGGAGTCTTGTTCTGCGTGGTCGCGAGGTTCGGGCCGACCGCGTAGCCGAGCTTGCCCACCTGGTGACAGGTCGAGCAGTTCTTCTTGAAGACTTCGAGGCCGCGCTCCGCATTCCCTTCGAGCTTCAGGACCGACTGATACTCCGCGAGAATCTTCGCGCGATCGCCGGCGGCTTCGCCTCCCAGCAGTTCGCGGGCGCGGGCACGGATACGGTCGTTCGGATGGTTCAGCAGCAACTGCTTGCGGTCACGTTCGAGCTCCGCGGGCTTGATGACTCCGTCAGCAACCGCCGCCAGCAGCGATTCGAGACGCGGGCGGCTCTGCAACAGCAGTTCCACCACTTCACGGCGGAGATCGGGGCTGTAACTCTGCCAGTTGTCGAGCAGCAGTTGAGGAACCGATTTGTCGGAATGAGCCGCGAGGGCACGCACCGCCGCGACCTGCACCTGCTGCGGATTCTGCGGCGTGAGAAACTCGGGGAGCAACTCGCCCACCGTGTCGAAGTCGGCGTAGGCGAGCAGGCGAATCGCAATCGCCCGCTCGTTCAACGAGGCCTGGTCGTCCTGCGCCACCGCCGTGGCGTTCTCGAAAAGTCCCTTCACGGCGACGCGCGTCGCTTCGGCGGTCTGTTCGGCATTCAGCACGTCGGCGAGGGTCTTTCCGCTCCTCGCGAGACCTTCGCCGAGCGATTCCAGCAGCGACTGCTGAGTCGCGAGTCCGAGATCGCCGACACGTACGACGACGGCAAGCATCAGCCCCGCACCGCCGGGATCCTTGCGGGCACCGACGATTCCCGCAAGCTGCTTCAGCAGCGGGAGCGCCGCCGGCTGCTTGCGGAACGTCTCGTCAGCGGCGATGCGCTGCGCGAGCATCCCTTCCTTGCCGGCAACCGAGCTGAGAATCGCCGTCCGCATATCCGCATCGGCGGCATCGCGGCGGGCAATCGCCATCAGCCCCGCGGTCGCCTCCGGCGACTCGGCTTCCCCGAGAGTGAACGCCAGCTGCCAGCGAACGCGATAAGCGTCATCGTCGGCCAGCGTGAGGAGCTTCTCGAAGAGCGCCGGCGAGCTGTTGATGAAGTCGTCACACAGGCGGACGGCATGCTCGCGAACGCCGGCATTCGGATCGTCGAGGGCGCGGATCAGAAGCTCCGGTGTGAGTGCATTCAGCCCCTGCAGGGTCCACAGGGCGTGCAGCCGTGCCAGCGGAGCCGACGACTCCAGCACCAGTTTCTGCAGAGCCGGGACGGCGGACGTATCCTGCCGTTCCCAGATCAGGCGCTGGGCCGTCTCGCGATTCCAGGAGTTCGGCGACTCCAGTTCGGCGACCAGCTCAACAGCCGTTTTCGTCCCCAGTTTGGGCGTGGCGAACTTCTTCATGTCAGGAGAAACCAGCCGCCAGATACGGCCGCGATCGTTCCCGCTTTCGAGGTCGAGGTGCTTCTTGATGTCCTCGGGAATCGAAAACGGATGCTCGATCGTCTCCCAGTACATATCAAGAATGTACAGCGTTCCATCCGGAGCATTGACGAAGTTCGTCGGGCGGAACCAGTTGTCGGTCGAGGTGAGAAACTCGACTCCCTCGTCCGCACGGACAGCGAGGAACTGCGCCCCCCGCGGTTCGAGAATCTTGCGGTGGACGAGGTTCCCGCCGACGTCGCCAACGAAGACGTTCCCCTGATACTCTTCCGGGTAAGCGCCGCCGCGATAGACCGTGACACCGGTTGCCGACGTGAAGAAGCCGGTCGGGACCAGTTCCGATTGCGGCAGTCGCTTGCTGAGCACCGGATCGGCAGCACGGCGGCGCGTGCGCACCAGCCGCCAGGGTTCGGGTTCGCTCTTGCGGAACACCGGAGCCGCCGCCCCTTCCTTCGAGATCGAACGAGTGACAGCGGGAACGGCGAGATACGGATTCCGCACGAGATATTTGTGCGGGAGCACCACCTGCTGGATGTGATTGCTGTTGCTGCAGACGAAGACATTCCCCCAGTCGTCGAAGGAATGACCGAACTGCGAGCCGCCCGAAATCACCTCGACCGTCTCGGTCGCCGGGTTGATGAGCAGGGTCTGACTCGACGGCAGCTTCACGAGCGGCTCGCCCCGATGCGTGAGGTCGCCACCGTTCGGGCCACCGGCCACATGAATCCGGTTATCGAGCCCCCACTTCATGTTGTTGACGAGTCCCTGCACGTTCTGCCGGCCGAAGCCGGAGTAGACGATCTCCCGGACGTCGGCAACGCCGTCGCCGTTCGTATCCTTGAAGTAGTGGATGTGCGGCGGGGCAGCGACGAACACACCGCCCTTGTAGCAGACGACCGAGGTCGGCCAGCTGATCTTGTCGGCGAACACGACGCTGTGTTCATAGACGCCGTCGCCGTCGCGGTCTTCGAGCAGCCGCACGAAACCGGCATCGGGCCGGCCGAGTCCCTCGGGACACTGCGGGCGGCGTTCCGGCGAATAGGGATAGTCGCGCATCTCGACGACATACATCCGGCCATTCTCGTCGAAGCAGGCGTCCACCGGGTCCATCACGTCGGGTTCGTGCGCAACGAGCTCGAGCGAAAAGCCGTGCTGCAGCGTGAAGGTCTTCAGCTCTTCCTGAGGCGAAAGCGGTTGGGTTCGCGGAAGTTGTTCGACCAGAGTGGTATCGGCCGCGGGCGCGTCGGCCGCAAGGGTCATCGAAAGCCGGGAGCCGGCAATGATCGCAAGCAGGAGAAGAAGGAGCAGCAGGACAGAGGCCTTCATCCCGCGGCCCAAACGCAAAACAAACGTCACCATTGTTCTCCTCGTTGCAGGACGGCATGCTGAGGGAGGCCGGAATCACCAGCGCGGTGCCGCGGCTCAACTTCAGCGAGAGGTCTCAGGGATAATTTGGATCAGCAAGTACCGATAACAGTCTAGCTTGTCACCTTCCCGGTCGCCAGCGCGGCGGGCATGTCGCGGCCGCTCATTGACCACCATTGACCGCGCGCCAGGCTTTCCGAACATTTCACACAGCAGATCCAGATTCGATGCTCTATCGTGCGTTAGCGACCGATTACGACGGAACACTGGCCGAGCGGGGCGCGGTCGACAGCGCCACCCTCGATGCGCTCAGACGCCTGCGGGACACCGGACGAAAAATCCTGCTCGTCACCGGCCGCGAACTGGAGGAACTGCACGATGTCTTTCCCGAGGTGGGGATCTGCGACTGTGTCGTGGCGGAGAATGGAGCGCTCCTCTATTGGCCCGCCAGTGGCGAAATCCGCCCACTCGCGACGGCGCCTCCGCTTGAGTTCATCGAAGAGCTGCGCCGCCGCGGAGTGGACCGCATGTCGGTCGGGCGGGTGGTTGTCGCGGCTTGGCGGCCGGCGGACGAGATCATCGAGACGGTTATTCACCGGCAGCGGCTCGACCTGCGGATCATTTACAACAAGCAGGCGGCGATGGTGCTCCCCGGAGGGATCGACAAGGGAAGCGGCCTGCGGGTCGCACTCGCTGCCCTGGGACTTGCTCCCGCTGATGTCGTCGCCGTCGGCGATGCGGAAAACGACCGCCCGCTGTTCACAACGTGCGGCTACGCGGTCGCGGTCGCAAACGCACTGCCGGAACTGAAGCCGCACGCCGACCTGATCACCAACGGCGAACGCGGCGCGGGAGTGCGGGAGCTTATTGAACGGTTGCTCGATGGGGCCCTCGGCCCCGTCTCGCGCCAGCCATGACGCTGGTGATGATGTTCAGGAAGCGCTTGACCCGGGCAGCAAAGAGCATCAGTCGGGTGGCCGGAGCGGGACGAAGAAGGCCCCGGGGGAAGGCCGGGAAGCATCCCTTCGCGTCATCCCCTCACAAGCAGCATCGCTCCTCAGCGGGGTTTCGGGAGTCCCTTCCAACCCCGGCCACGAGGCCCGGCCCTCTTCGGCGCGGTCCGCAAAAAACGTCGGCCCGCGGAGAGGGATCATTCTCCACGGGCCGATGGAACGCACCGATTGAAAACGGGGACGGGTTCCGCAGGCGATTACTGCTGGGCTGCGGAGGCAGTCTCCGTCGAGCGGCCGAGTTCGGCCTGGAGGAAATCGAGGCGGCTTTTCGCGAGGGCGGCCTTGTCGGCAGCCGCCTTCGCCGCCGCGGCAGCATCGGCGAGCGCCTTCTTCGTCGCATCGTTCGGCACGGCGGCCGCGGCGGCCTTCTCAGCAGCCTGCTTCAACGCCACCGCACGGTCCGCAGTCGCCTTCACCTTTGCCTCGGCATCGGCGACAGCCTTGTCGGCCGCGGCCTTGTCGGCGACGGCTTTCTGCTGCGCCGCTTCCGCCTGCTTGAATGCCGCGTCAGCACTCTGCTGCGCCGTCGCCTTTTCGGCGAGGGCCTTCTCGGCTTCGGCTTTCTTGTCCTCGGCCGCCTCGGCGACCAGCTTCTCCGCGGCGGCCTTCTCGGCGTTCGCCTTTTCGAGCGCCGCTTTCGCCGCGTTCAAGGCATTCGTCGCCGCCGTCACGGCCGCCTGAGCCTCGGCAGCCGCCTTATCCGCGGCAGCCTTCTCGGCTTTCGCCGCGTTCGCCGCGGCCTCACCTTCAGCGGCCTGCTTCTTCGCGTTTTCGGCGGCGGCTTTCTTGTCGGCCTCCGCTTTCTCCAGGGCCGCCAGACGCGCGGCAGCCTGGTCGGCGGCGGCCTGCTCGCTCGTGAATGCCGCCTTCGCTTCGGCGACGCGCTCGGCCAGCGTCGCCGGGTTCGTCTTCAACTCGGCCAGCTGAACCCCGTCCTTGGCATTCCAGACGCGAACGGCACCGCTCCAGTCGCCGGCAAGAATCCGGTCATCCTCGGAAGAAAACGCAACTTCCAGCCCGATGTCGGGAAGCGCGGGGAAGGCCCGCTGCTGCGCTCCGTTCTGGTCCCACAGCTTCGTCACGCGGTCACGACCGGTCGAGGCGATGCGGCTGTCGCGGGTAAACTGGACCGCCATGGCTCCGCCGCCGTGGGCGTTCCAGCTCTTCGCGAGGTTACCATTCACCATCGCCCAGAGCTTGATCGTGCCGTCCTGGCTCGCGCTGGCGAGCACGTTCGAGTCAAGCCGCCAGCTGAAGTCGTTGATCATTCCGGTATGGCCGTTGAGGACGTAGAACTCGCGGCCCGTATGAGCTTCCCAGACGATCACGCCGTTGCTGCGGTCGCCGGTCGCCAGCAGAACGCCGTCCGGGCTGAACTCGATGGCGGTGATCCAGTCGGTGTGCTTCTTCAGCTCGTAGGCCAGCTCGCCGTCGCTCGTGTTGTAGACGCGGACCATTCTTCGCGGACCGCCCAAGGCAATCAGACTGTGATCGGAACTGATGTCAGCAGCGAGCACGAGGTCGTATTCGTCGCCGACTTCGAAGACCCGCTTGCCGGTCTTCACGTCCCAGACCACGACGCGGCCGGACTGGCCGCCACGCCCGCCGCCGGCCAGCAGCAGACTGCCGTTGCGGCTGAACTTGAGGACGTGCGGAACCCCTTCGGGGAAGGGCAGCACACCCAGCAGGCGAAAATCACCCGTGTGATAGAGCAGCACCTGTTTGTGTCCCGAGACCGCGGCCAGCGGTGCCCACGGACTTGTCGCGAGGGCGGTGACGGCGTTCCCGCGGGGAGTCACGACGAGCGGTTCAAGCGAGAGTCCCTCGGGCATCGGCGGCGGGCCTTCCGGCTTGCCGCTGCTGATGACCGTCGTCCCCAGCGAGAAAGCGGGCTTCTTGATCTTCGCCTTGCTGCTCGCGGTTTCGAGCGCGCCCCCTTCGATCCACTTGCGGATCATCGCCAGTGTTTCGTCGGGGAGCTTCGGCTCGTTCGGGGGCATCTTCGGTTCGTCAATGTGATTAATGACGTTCCAGAGATGGCTGCCATCCAGGTCGCCGGCAACGACGACCTCACCCGAGCCGCCCCCCTGCATCAACGCCGTGTAGCTGTCGACGATCAGCCCTCCCTTGGCCTGGTCGGCACTGTGACACGCCCCGCACTTCGCGCGGAGAATCGGGAGCACGTGGTCCTGATAGGTCACCTTCGCCGCATCCTTGTCGGCGGGTTTCGCTTCATCGGCCGCCCTGACCGTCGAGACTGCCAGCGGCAGCGACAGTGTCAGGAGAACGATGCGGGCGGCTTTCGGGAATCGCGCGTCGCGTTGCTTCATCATGGAACCTTCGCCGTGAAATCGAAACGAAGTCAGTGAACCGCACAGACAGACAGGGGCAGCGAATCGCGGCCGATCCCCTGCCCTCGCGGACAACATGACCTAGTGATTGAACAGGAACTCGCGGCTGTTGAGCAGCGCCCAGAAGACGTCTTCCAGCCCCTGCTTCACGTCACTTCCTTCGGCAAACAGCGGTTTGATGCTGTCAAGTTCGGCCTGGGTCGGCTTGCGCGTCAGGCAGGTGATATACAACTGCTCGACAATCTGCAGCGGCTCCATCTTCTCCTTGAGCATCTCGTCGATCACCCGGCCCTGGCGGATCCGGTTGTTGGTCGTGTCGCCATTGAGCAGATGCAGCGCCTGGGAAAGCGTCGGCTCCATCTTCACTTCACACGAGCAGACGGTCTCGCGCGTCGCGCGGCCGAACGTGGTCAGGAAGTACGTACTCGTGCGGCCGTCGACAATCTGCGTCGCCCGGGCACCGAGAGGCAGGCCGCGGAACTTCTCGCTCGTGTTGGTCACCTGGTTGATACAGTCGAGGATCGACTCGGCCTTGATCCGCCGCAGGTTCGCGTGCGCGAAGTTCAGTTCATCAGTGCGGTTGCTGTCATTCCGCTCGGTCGAGCGCTGATAGGTGTGCGACCGGCAGATGTCGCGGACGAGGGTCTTGAAGTCGTAATTCGTTTCGGTCAGCCGCTTCGCCAGGGCGTCGAGAAGCTCGGGGTTCGAAGCGGGGTTGCTGACCCGCACGTCGTCGACCGGCTCGATGATGCCGATCCCGAAGAAGTGCTGCCAGACGCGGTTGGCGAAGTTCTGCGCGAAGTACGGGTTCTTCGGCGAAGCGAGCCATTCGGCCAGGACGACGCGACGGTCCTGATCCTTGACATCCGCGAAGCCGCCGCCGAGGAACCGCGGCTGCATCACGCGACCTCCGACCGGATGACGCACATCACCGCGTCCCGAGTTGAAGATGATGTTCTCGCGATAGTCTTCCCCGCGCTTGCGGCCGACCTGCGAGAAGAACGCCGCGAACCCGTAGTACTCGTCCTGGGTCCAGCGGTCGAACGGATGGTTGTGACACTGAGCACACTGAATCCGCATCCCCATGAAGACCTGGGCGACGTTCTCGGCGATCTTCAGCGTGTCCCGTTCCTGCTCGTAGTAGTTGGTGGCGGGCACCTTGAACGTTCCGCCGGTCGCCCCGAGCAGCTGCTGAACCATTTTGTCGAGCGGGACGTTGTTGGCAATCTGCTCGCTGAGCCAGTTGTAGTACAACAGCGTGGCCTTGTAGCTCACCTGGTTCGAGGAGCGGATCATCAACCATTCCGCCCACTTCGACACCCAGATTTCCGTGAACTCCTTCCGCTCCAGCAGTTCGTCAATCAGCTTCTCCCGCTTGTCGGGATCGGTGCTCGACATGAACCGCTGGTACTCTTCCGCCGTCGGCAGCAGGCCGACAAGGTCGAGATAGATGCGGCGGAGGAACACTTCGTCACTGCAGACTTCCGAAGGAGCCATCCGCAGCTTTTTCAGCTTGTCGTAGACGAGCGAGTCGATGTAGTTCGCCTCGGCGACCTGCGGAAACTCAAACTCCAGCCCCTTGGGGAGCACGATATACTGCGAGCCGACGGTAAACGTTTCGAAGCGGGCCATGATGAAGGCTTCGCCCCGCGCCCCGGCGGTCACGAGTCCTGTATCGTCGATGCTGGCCGAGTTGTCGTTGTTCGAGAGGAACAACGCGAGCGAGGTGACATCGCGGTCGGTGCCGTCCGAATACGTCGCGCGGACGGTCACCTGCTGGGTGGCGCCTTCACCGTCAAGCACGGCCTTCTTAGGATAGATCTCGACGCTGGTGACGGTCGGCACATCGGGGGGATCGTTCGGGCAGCCGGCAGCAATCCAGCGGACCATATCCTGGCCCATTTCGGACTCCAGATGGAATCGCTTGCCGCCGGTATGCGGCACGGCACCGGTCGATTTCTCGACGAGGAGACTGGCCTCGGGAACGGCCAGATCGAGGCGTCGGCCGCTGAGTTCGCGCGTGATGCGGAAGTGATCGCCGTTCGGATCATACCCGAACAGCGAGAGCCCGAAGCCATCCTTGCCGCGAGCGGCGCCGTGACAGCTACCGCTGTTGCAGCCGGCCTTCAGAAAGATCGGCATGACGTCGAGCCGGAAGCTGATCGGCTGCTCGGCGGTCGCTTTTTCGACCTTCACCGGGACGGTCACCGCCTGGCCGGCGAACTCGACCTTCAACTCGGTCGTGCCGTCCGCAGCGGGCCAGAGCGTATTCCCTTCGCGGCGGATCAGACTCGGGTTGGCGAACGTGAACTTCGCCTCCGCGGTCACATCCCGCGTGAGGCCGTTCGCGTAGACCGCCTGAACGACCATCAGCTGACGATCCTTTGACGTCATCAGGTTCACGTCTGGCGGAGAGACGTTGAGGGAGACGACCGCGGAATCCTGTGCGGCGGCGGTCGTCGCCAGCAGCATCGTACACACCAGATTGGTCAGCAGCATTTTTCCCACGGTCATGGACTTCATCCTTCAAGCGTAGGGCATCGAGTCGAGGGAGTGTTCAGACGGCCCAAAACGGGAGAGCCGGCGGCGGGGCGCCGGCTCCTCTCGCGGGCACTATTGTCCAGCACCGTTTGCAGCAGCAGCCTTGGCTTTCTCACGCTCTTCCTGTTCCAGACGCAACTGCTCCAGGCGGGAAAGCCGCTTCATCGGCGGTTGATCGGCCGGCTTCTGCGCGACCGGCGCCGGCGCGGCGGCCGGAGCGTCCTTCTTCGGCGGCGGCGGAGGATCGATCCGCAACTGACCCGTTCCCAGGTTGTGCGTGATCGGCTCTCCGTTCTCCATCACCACCACCTGACAGAGCAGGCTCTTGTGCGTCCCGGCGGGAGAATCCGGCTGCGTCTTCACCTTGAAGACCAGTTCGGTCGTGTCCTTGGTCAGCTCCAGGTCTTCCGTGGTCGCCTTGTTCGGGAGCCCGAGCAGCTTCACCTGGGCGGCCCCTTCGAACTCCTTCTGCGTCTCCACCTTCACGACGACTTCGGTCTCCTGCCCCTGCTCCACCGTCGCCAGGTCATAGGCAAGCGTCACATACGGCTCCGAGACCCGCAGCGTGAAGAACGGCGAAGCCACCATCACCGGGCCATTTCCGACTGGCGCCTGGCCGGTGACCGCCACCTTCCATTCTCCCGGAGCGGCATTCCCCGCCGCATTCACCGAGATGAGCGCTTCCGTCTGCCCTTCGGCAATCGACACGCTCCGGCTGGCATTGATCCCCGGCGGGAACCAGAGCAGATCCACCTTGATCGGTGCCGTGAACCCTTCCTTGCGGGTCGCCACGACCTTCAGGTTCATCGAACCGTTCTGCACGACGGGCACTTTCGGCTCGACGACTTCGATCGAGAAGGGAGCTTCTTCGGTGACCGCGACCGCGAGCCGGTCGACGGTCTCCGTCCAGAAGGGAGTGTTGTTCTGCCCGCGGACGAGCATCACTTCCTGACGCAGCCGGCCTTCGACCGTCTGCTTCTTCTCCGGATCATCGAGCATGCCGGTAATCACCGCGAGTGCACCGGCAACGTCCGCATCCGGAGCTGCGGTGAAGAGAATCGGAATCGAGTTCAGGCTGGCAATCGCCCCGGGAGTCTCCACCGTCACCCCCTTCGGCAGATCTTCGGCACGAAGCGTCAGCGGGCCCCCAAAGTTCAACCGCTGCGCGTTGAGCATCAGCGCGAAGCGGTTCCCCTTGGGCACCGAGACGGTCGGCTGGACGTACTGCACGAACTCGGCAACCGAGAGCTTCAACTCGGGAGCGGCCGGAGTGAGCTCGATTCGATAGGCGTACTCAGTGCCGCCCTTGTTCAGGTGGTCGCGAATGTGAAGGATGTAGTCCCGGTCGGCGGGCGGATTGAATCGCAGCGCGCTGTCCGGACTGCCGGCCGCGTCATCATTCGATGCAATCGCGCCTCTGCCCGGGACGAACACCGTCAGCACCGAGTCGAGCGGCGACCGCAGGTGACGGGCATAGACACGAATGTCGAGCGGCTCGCCCCGCTTCGCGCTGAAGCGGAAGTAGTCCTGATCGTCCGGAGACGAGATCACACCGTTCACCGCTCCCGGTGCGGTGAAGACGGTTGCCGTATCGTGATTCTCGTTCGGCTCCTGCTCGACGAAATTGTCCAGGTTGGTCACGCGGAAGGGATTGCCGGTCGGCGAAATTCCCTTTTCATCCTGAGCAAAAATGCGGATCTCGCCGGGAGTCGCGGGAAGCGTGACCGTCTGCGTCAGCTTGCCGCCGACGTCGCCGATGAAGTCAACGGAAACCTGTTCGCCGGCCTTGCCGCCGCCGGGAACCGTGGCGAGCGGCCGGGGGAAGTTGCCGATATGCAGATGATAGAGGCTGGCGCCGTTACCGCCGTACGAGCTGTCGCGCACCTGAATGATGTAGCGGCCGTCCTCCGGAGCGATAATCGAAGCGACGCCATCCTGGTAGACGAGGGCCGTATCATCCGCGGCGGAGAGTTCGAATCGCGCTTCATTCAGAATGGCCACGTAGGCATCGAAGAGGGTCAAACCCATCCGGATCGCTTCGATCTCCGCCGTGATCCGCTCACCCTTTTTCGCTTCGACAACGAAGTAATCGACATCTTCGTTCTGCACGACACCGGCGACCGTGGTATTCATCTCCACCGGTTGCGGCGACTTGAAGTCGCTGTTCGGTTCGACTTCTTCGATGATCGGCAGCGCGCCGACCAGGAAGACGCGGAGGTCGGTGATACCGGTAGCGGTCCGCAGCCGCAGGCGATGCGAGCCCAGCTGACAATCGGGAGCGATCTTGAGCGTCGCCTTGACCGACTTGTCGTTGACGACTTCGAGTTTAGCGAGTTCGATCCCCGGCTCGTAGAACATCAGGTCGCGGGCATCGTCGAGATTGGCGCCGTTGAACGTCACCTCGATTTCCGAACCCCGCTGCGCCCCCTGCGGGCGGATCGAACTGATCGAGGGGGAGGCTGCTTCGACAAGGGTCGCGCTGCCCAGCAGGATGACGAAACTGATCGCACCGAGAATGGTCCCTGCGCTACGGGACCCCAGGCGATCGGACCGTGCGCGAATGTATTGACCCGGATGCATCATCAGAGTGAGACTCCCCTCAGTTGTAGACTCGCGGAACAGGAACCGGTCAAACCGCAGCGCCGGCTGTCAGCAGGCCGCAGCCCGGTCCCCACTCTCACCGGCGGGCAAATCACAGAGCAAGGGGTCAAGACCCGGGGCGATCATCGAGGGGCGGCGCCCCCCGGCAGCTGTCAATGGCGACGGCCTCGTGTCTTGACGGCAGGTCATTGCGGCGCCGCGCCAGGCCGCGCGGCATTCTTCCGCTTCATGAACTTGTGCTTCAGCAGGAGCAAGGTGGTCGCTGCTGATAAATTTCGTGCCTGTTGCGACGGCAACCGCACCCCGGGAGAGGCGCCCGGGGTGCGGCGGAAGCCATGTCGCAAGCCTGCAACGGCTCAGGCGAGCAGGTCCTGGCGGACCTCACCACCGTCGACGATCTCGATCGGGCGGTCGCCCGGAGCCATCAGCTCCTTGTCGGCGACAATCCCCAGGCAGTGATAAACAGTCGTGAACAGATCCTCGACGCCGATCGCATCTTCCTCGGGTTCCGAGGCGGTGGCGTTCGACGAGCCATAGACCAGCCCCTGCTTGATCCCGCCACCGGCGAGCACCACGCTGAACACCTTCGGCCAGTGGTCGCGGCCGGCGTTCTGGTTGATCTTCGGCGTGCGGCCGAACTCCGACGAAACCATGACGACGGTCTCGGAGAGCAGGCCCGTGCGGTCGAGGTCATTGATCAGCGCCGCGAAAGCCTTGTCGAATTCGGGCATCTGCCGCTGGAAGCCGCGGACGATCTGTCCGTGCATGTCCCAGCCGCCGTAGGTCAGGTTGACCATGCGGACGCCGGCGTTGACGAGACGGCGGGCGAGAAGCATCCGCGCGCCGGCCGTGTTGCGGCCGTATTCGTCGCGGATTTTCGCGGGCTCGGCCTCGATGTTGAAGGCTTCGCGGGCTTCGGGCGAGCTGATCAGGCTGTAGGCCCGGTCATAGAAAGTATCCATCGCGGCCAGCTCGTCCGACTGCTCCTTCTTGCGGAAGTAGTCGTTGACCGCTCCGAGAATGTTCCGGCGGGTGGCGAACCGCGAATCGTCGATGCCGTTCGGCAGGCTGAGGTCGCGAACCTTGAAGCCGTTGCGCGCCGGATCGGAACCGAGGCTGAACGGCGAGAAGGACGAGCTGAGATAGCCGGTCCCCGCGAATTCGTTTGGCTGGTTCGGAATGCAGACGTACGGCGGCAGGTTGTTCCGCGGGCCGTACTCGTGACTGATGACCGAGCCCATGCTGGGGAACTGCAGCGCCGGGCTGGGGCGATAGCCGGTGAACATGTTGTGCGTGCCGCGCTCGTGAGCGGCTTCGCCGTGCGTCATCGAGCGAATCACGCAGAGCTTGTCGGCGACCTGGGCGGTCTGCTGCATCGTCTCGCCGAAGAGCACGCCGTCGAGCTTGGTCTTCACCTGCTTCATCTCACCGCGATATTCGATCGGGGCGAGCGGTTTGGGGTCGAAGGACTCCTGATGGGCCAATCCGCCCGGCAGGAAGATATGGATGATCGACTTCGCAGTCGCCTTGATGTGGTCGTAGTGTTTCAGTTCGGCCTGGGCGGTCTGCAGGCGGAACAGGTCGGCCAGTGTCAACCCGGCAATACCGCCCATTGCGCCAACCGTCAGGAATCCGCGGCGAGACAGGCGTTTGAAGTGAGTGGGATCACACTCCCAGTGACCGCTTTTCGACTGCAGCGACTTGTCCATCTCGACTGACTCCAAAACAGGGGAATTGAGGGGTGATGTACAGCCTGAATCGCTTCAGAACTAATCTGGGCGGGATCACCGCCCAACCGACATCCGTCAGGGTCATTCAGGCGCCGCAAGCGACGCACTCCGCCAAACGCGAGCCAGTACAACTCAGCTCAGGATTGAAGTAGCGGCAGGACGCAAAGGAAGGTTGCCGCCAGGCTACAGGGCCGCTGGACAGCAAACAGGCAGGTTGTGATTTTGCGGGTTCGCTTCGGGGTGAGGACCGGCACACTCCACAGGAAACTCAGAATCGTAACATCGGCCGCCTGGGCGCAGGCCGAACACATAAAAGAACCAGTATCAGCTTACGTGAGCCGGATTCGAGCCGTCAAGCGCAAAGTGTCGGGAGCGGCACGATTCCTCATCACCAATTGACTCACCGATTCCGCATGGTAACGGATTTTTTCAAGTTTTCTTCCCCTGCGACCGCAGAGGGCAGCTAAAAAACCGCAGAACTTCTTCAAAAGTCAGGGCTTGCGCACGTGCAAAATCCGGTCCGTTTTCACGCGTGGAGGGGAAAGACCTCCCCGCGCAGGCCCCTGCTGACGGCCGGTTCCCTCTTGTCCTGCGGGCGCACGACCACTACGCCATTTCCCGCCGGGCCTCGGATTCCAGACCAAGCTCCTGCACCATCTGCTCGCGGATGCGGTACTTCTGAATCTTCCCGGTGACCGTCTGGGGGAACTCCGACACGAAGCGGATGTACTTGGGAACCTTGTAATGTGCGAGCTGCCCTTTGCAATATTGTCGCAGCTCCTCTTCCGTCACCTGCGCGCCGGGCCGCAGGCGAATCCACGCCGCGACCTCTTCGACATATTTCGGGTCGGGAACCCCGACGACGGCCACATCCTGTACCGCGGGGTGCGTGTACAGAAATTCCTCGATCTCCCGCGGGTAGATGTTTTCGCCTCCGCGGCAGACCATGTCCTTGATGCGGCCGGTGATTCGGTAATAACCATTTGGCAGCCGAATGGCCACATCGCCGGTGTGCAACCAGCCATCCGGGTCAATCGCGGCCGCTGTCGCCTCGGGCATCTTGTAATAGCCCAGCATGACCAGATGCCCGCGCACGCAGAGTTCGCCCGGCTGGTTATCGCCCACAGTCTCGCCGGTCGCGGGGTCCACCAGTTTGACCTCGGCACCGGGAATTGGTCGACCGACCGTCTTCACACGCAGTTCCAGTGGATCGTCGATTCGCGTCTGCGTAATCACGGGGGATGCCTCGGTCAGGCCATAGGCGATGGTAATCTCCCGCGCCCCCATCTCGTTCACCACCCGCTGCATGATCTCGATCGGACAGGGGCTGCCGGCCATGATCCCCGTCCGCAGCGACGTCAGGTCGCGGCCGGCAAACGTCTCGTGATCGAGCATCGCGATGAACATCGTGGGGACGCCGTATATTGCCGTCGCCCGCTCGGCCTCGATTGCGTCGAGCGTCGCCTTCGCGTCGAAGTGCTCGGCGGGAATGATCATCGCCGCCCCCCGGATCGCGGCGCACAGCACTCCCAGCACGCAGCCGAAGCAGTGATAGAAGGGAACGGGAATGCAGATGCGGTCGGCTTCGGTGATCTGCTGGCATTCGCCAATATAAAAGGCGTTCATCAGCAGATTGCGGTGAGTGAGCGTCGCCCCCTTGGGAAAGCCGGTCGTCCCCGAGGTGTACTGAATATTGATCGGGTCGCCCGGCTGCAACATGGCTTCCCGCGCGGCAAGCTGCCCGGCGGAAATCTCCTCGCCACGCGCGAGCACCTCATCCCAACTCCACATCCCGGCCGCGGGAGGTGCATTGATCGCCACCACATGCTGCAATCGCGGATACTCCCCCGACGTGAGCTCTCCCGGAGGGCTTCCCGCCAGTTCCGGAACGGCTTCCTGCACCATCGCGAAGTAATCGGACGTGCGGAACCGGTCGATCAGGAACAGCGCTTTCGCATCCGACTGTTTCAGGACATACGCCAGCTCAAACGCCCGATAGGCTGGATTGACCGTCACCAGGACGGCACCGATGCGTGCCGTGGCAAACTGCAACAGCACCCACTCGGGCCAGTTCGTGGCCCAGACGGCGACATGCTCTCCTTTTTCGATGCCCAGCGCCATCAGCCCGCGGGCCAGTTGATCCACTTTCGCATCGAATTCGTTGTAGGTGAGCCGGACGTTCTGCTGGCGGAAGATCAGCGCATCGCGATCGGGCACCCGCTGCGCCGTCGCGCGCAGCATCGCACCGATGGAAATCCCGTCCACCCAGGGGGTCTCGCGTGTGGTCATCTTCGACGTCTCCTGTCGAGCAAACCCGGAAGAACCGCGCCCGCCGCTAATGCTCCATTTCCGTGTGATTGTCGTGCCGACTGCTCCATTACGTCCGGCTGTGCAAAAAATTCCCTGCTGCGAAATCTCTCTCCCTGAATATCATATCAGCTCGCCCCGGCAGCGGCGCAGGAGAACCCCGGTCACGTGGCCGGGGATGGAGGATGGCGTGGCCGTGGTTGGAGGGGACTCCCGAAACCCCGGTGGGGGTGGATGCCGCTCGTATTTGCATGTTGTGCTGTCGCCCTCAGGAGCGCGGAATCGGATGGGGGCTCTATTCTTTCAGTCGAGTTTCCTCCATCACTTTGGCTCTTAGGGGATGAAGCGAGATGGTGATTGCCGCGTCTTCACCCCCGGGGCTTCCTTCGTCTTGGCCCGGCCACACGCAGGGGCAATCACCTGCAGATTTGATCCGACATCAAAACGACACTCTGATTCCCGCAGTCCGCATACTCGAGGCTCCGCGAGACCATGACACAAGAGACCACCCGATCGGCCCCCAGGTCCCCTGCCAGCCAGATGCAGACGCGGGTGGAAGAACTCCCCGGGGAATTGCGGCTTTCGCGGCGGACGGGACATGCCGGCGTCGCCGGATTGATTTCCGTCTGGCAGCTCGGCTGGACGGCCGGTTGCGTGTTCGTCGTGTGGAGAACATTGCAACAACCGGAGCTCACGGCACTGCTCTTCGCGGTCCCGTTTGTCGTCGCCTGGTTCGCCGGAGCGTGGTTCCTGATTTACCTCCTGTTCGCCCGGGAATCGCTCCGGATCACCCCGACCGAGATCATCTACCGCTCGTCGGCTCTCCTCCCGCTGAAACGGCAGCGGGTTCCGCTCGAAGAATTCCAGTCCGTGCGCGAGTATTCCACCCGCACCGAGGGAGAGAACCCCGTGACGAGCTGGGGCATTCAGCTGGAAACCCGCGGCGAGCCGATCCGGTTCGGCGACGGTCTGCCGCAAGTGGAGCGATTGCGGCTGTCGCAACTGCTGAGACAATACCTTCCGGAGCGCGAGCAGATCGCATCGACGGAGCGACCGGCGGACGAATCCGCTCACGATCGAGGACGGCACCCGAACCGCCAGATCCGGTTTGAGACGCTGACACCGAGCACGAGCCCGGTGCCGATGCCCAGCGATTGCCGGTTCCAGATGCATCGCGACTGGGACAGCCTGCGGTTCACCCGCAAGGGGGGCACCTTCTTCCAGATGCTCGGGGGACTCGCGGTGGTGACGTTCCTCAATCTGTTCTGGAACGGGATTGTGGGGGTCTTCGTTCTGGAGCTGCTGAACGACTTCAACTGGGGGCTCTTCTTCTTTCTGATTCCGTTCGAACTGATCGGGCTGGCATTCGTTGTCGCCTGGTTCGTCGTCCTGCTGAGCCCCTGGTTCCGCGAGACCTTCATCTTCACCCCCCACGAGATCGGCTGGCGATGGACGGTCTTCGGTCTCGGCTGGAAGAAACGCTATCCGACACAGATTCTCGGGCGACTCGTGCTCCAGGAGACAAAGAAGAAAACCTCGCCGACAGAGCATCCGTTCACCCTCTGCTTTGTCACGCCGGACAACACGGAAGTCGTGAAGTTCGAAGGACTCACCCAGGGAGAGGCACGCTGGATCGCGGATCAGGCGCTCGGCGAGTACCATGAACACTGGTTCGGGCGGCGTTACTAATGTCGTCCTCTCCTGTGTGACTGGCCCGCCCCCCTTCTCCGCTTCCGTCCTTCGTCGCCATGGCCCGCTATTTCAAATACAAGTCCCCCGAAGATGTCACTGCCGACGCGGCCCGGCTCGGTCACGACATGCCGCTATCCGGTGACTTCTCGGTTCTGTTCACCCCGGTGCAGATCGGTCCGCTGACGGCGGGAGGCCGCCTGTCGATTCATCCGATGGAAGGCTGCGACGGCACACCCGACGGCCGTCCGGACGAACTCACCTATCGCCGCTACCGGCGGTTTGGCGCGGGGGGCGCGAAGGTCATCTGGGGAGAAGCGACCGCGATTGCCGATGAAGGGCGGATGAACCCGCGGCAATTGATGATCAACGAGCAGACCGCCGCCGACCTCGAACGCATGCTCGCCGGTTGCCGCGAGGCGCATCGCGAGGCGATGGGAAACGACGACGGCCTCGTCATCGGCCTGCAGCTCACACATTCGGGCCGGTACGGCTATCGCAGGCCGTTGATCGCAACGCGCGATCCGATTCTCGATCCGCTGACAATCGACAAGAGCACCGGGCGGCGGATCGATGCGAGTTATCCCCTCTTAACCGACGATGACCTGAAGCGGATCGAAGACCAGTTTGTCGCCGCGGCACGCCTGGCGCACAAGATCGGTGTCGACTTCGTCGACATCAAGCAGTGTCATCGCTATCTGCTGTCTGAGCTGCTTGCGGCGAAGAACCGGCCGGGACCGTACGGCGGCAGCCTCGAAAACCGCATGCGGCTCGTGGAGAACGTCGTCGGCCGCATCCGCAGTGAAGTCCCCGGACTGGTGATCGCTTCCCGCATGAACGCCTACGACGGAATCCCCTATCGCGGCGAGGGAGAAGGCGAGAACTTCATCGGCAAACCGTGCCCGCACGAACTGCCGCTGCAGGTCGCATTCGGCACCAATCCCGAGAACCACCTCGAAGAGGATCTGACGGAACCGCTCGAAGCGGCAAGACGGCTGCGCGATCGCGGGGTCAGTCTGCTCAGCATCACGATGGGGAATCCCTACGCGAATCCACATCTTGTCCGCCCGGCGGAGTTTCCCCCGGTCGATGGCTACCACTGCCCCGAGCATCCGCTGCACGGCGTTGCCCGGCACTTCCGGATCGCCCGGCAGATGCAGGCCGCCGTCCCCGACATCCCCGTCATCGGCGGCGGGTACAGCTGGCTGCAGGATTACGCGCTCCACGCGGCGGCAGCGAACGTTGCCGCAGGACACGTGCAGATGATCGGCCTCGGCCGGGCGGCGCTTTCGCATCCCGATTTTGTCCGCGTCGCGCAGGAAACCGGAGCGCTGAACCGCAAGAAGGTCTGCCGCACGTTCTCGTACTGCACCGGACTGATGCGGGCGAAGGATCATCCGCTCGGACAGTATCCGACCGGCTGCCCCCCGTTCGACAAGGAAGTCTATGACCCGATCTGGAAAGAGGTCGAGGCAAAGAAGAAATAACGGGCGAACGCGCGGGACATCAATTCCCTGTTCGCGGCAGCCTGTCATCATCCCGGCCCGAAGCGGGAAGGCGGATTCATGAAGCTCGGCTACAACACGAACGGCCTCGCCTGTCATCGCTGGCGGGACGCCCTGCGTCTCATTGCCGACCTGGGCTACGAGGCAGTCGCGCTCACCCTCGATCATTCGCTGCTCGATCCGTACTCGCCGCGCTTTGAAGCGGAGCTCGAACAGGTCGCCGCGTTACTGGAGGAACTGCAGCTTGCCTCGGTGATCGAGACGGGGGGACGTTTCCTCCTGAATCCCCGTGTGAAACACGAGCCGACGCTGATGAGCCGGGGAGCCGAAGAGCGGGCGCGGCGGATCGAGTTTCTGACGCATGCGATTCGCATCGCGACCCGGTTGAACTCCGAAGCGGTCTCCTTCTGGTCGGGGATTCTCCGCGAACCGATTTCAAGGGAGGCGGCGTTCGAGCGACTCGCGGCGGGTTGCCGGGAGGTGATCGAAGTCGCCGCCGAACATCGGGTCCGGCTCGCCTTCGAACCCGAACCGGGAATGTTCATCGAGTCGTTTGATGACTACCGCCGGCTGCTGGAACTTGTGGATGCCCCGCACTTCGGCCTCACCATCGACATCGGCCACGTGCAATGCGTCGAAACGGGGTCGATCGCCGACCATCTCCGCGAGTGGCGGGACCGGCTTTTCAACGTGCACATCGAAGACATGTGCCGCGGCGTTCACGAGCATCTCCGCTTCGGCGAAGGGGAGATCGATTTCCCCCCCGTGCTCCGCGCCCTCGACGAGATCGGCTATACGGGCTGCGTGAACGTCGAACTCAGCCGGCACAGCCACATGGCTCCCGAAGTCGCAAAAGAGTCGATCGAGTTCCTGCAGCGAATCCGCGGGGAGTTGCTGAAATCCCCCTCTGGCTGATTTCCTGTGCGGCAGCCAGTGCTCAGCGGCCGATCAGCAGGAGCTCGCGGGAGCGGCGGTTCGTGGAGAGGGCGTATTGATAGGCACCGTACTCCACGCAGCGGACGTCCTGTTTGAACGCGCGGAGCAGATCGAGCAGCTCGCTTTCGGAAGGAATCCCGTCGCTCCGATAGGAGATCACGAGGATCGAATCGCGGTGCCGTTCGAGAAGCTCCGCGAACGCATCGCGGATCGTTCTGGCGTCGGACCAGACCGAACGAAGACCGGCCAGCGGGCGATGCTTCCGCGCCAGGTCGATGCGGTCTCCCCAGTTCGGATAGTCGAGCATTCCCTCCAGGAAGTGATAGAAGCCGAAGTAGTCGACTCCCTTCCCGCGGCCGCTCACATAAGGGGGATCGATATACACGAGATCGTAGCCGGCTTCGACGGCGAGTGCATCGCGGCACATCGCCCGGCACGTCGCCCCGGTCTCGAATACCGCTTCATTGGCCGCATGCGCGAAGTGCCGAAACTGCGTATCGAAAGGCGAGTCCCACGTCACCTTGTTGCCAAACCGGCGGACGACGCTCGCGGTGCGCATGTAGAGATTGCTGCGATGGAACAGGTTATACGGCCGCTTCCGCAGACACGCCTGCGCGACGGCGTACCAGGCGAGTGCCTGCCTGTACCGATCGGCCATCCGGGGGATGTTCTGCGCGACCACATCCAGCCAGACATTTTCCTCGTCAGTGAAGTAGATGCCGCGAAACGTCCGGGCGATGAAATCGTCGTACGCGACATCCGCATGCCGCCGCGTGAGGAAATCCAGATCCTCATCATCGAGCCGGACAGAAGAGTTCTCGACGAGTGCCGTCGCAATCTGCCAATTGATCTGGAGATAGTCGTTACAGGTGACGGAGATGCCGCGCGATTTCAGCAGATAGGCAACCGACGCGGTCCCCGAGAAGAGATCGAGGGCGGTGCGGAATTCGAGCGGGGCAAGCTGCTCGCCGATCCAGCCGAGCAGCTTGCGTTTGCTCCCCTGGTAACGCGTACTGGGAGGAAAGCGGTGCGAGCCGGCAAGCGCCGCCGCGTCCTTCCTGTTTGAAGGGCCGATCCGCTGCGTTTCCCCGGACGGGGTGCCTGCCGGTCGGGAACTCACCCCTGAATCCACCCGCCGCCAAGAACCCGGTCGTCATCATAGAGGACCACCGCCTGTCCCGGCGCGACTCCGTACTGTGGCTCGGCAAAGCTGACGCGAATCCGGTCGTCATCGAGCACTTCAACCTCCGCCGCCGCGGGCTCGTGCAGATAGCGGATCTTCGCCGTGCAGGCGAACCGCGTCGGCACATCGTCGATGAGCCAGTTCAGCCGCGTGGCTTCCAGCTCGTACCGCTCCAGATCCTCGCGCGTTCCGATCACCACGCGGCGGGTCTCCGCCTCGACGGCGACGACATACCGGGGCGCTCCGAAGGTGACTCCCAGCCCTTTTCGCTGGCCGATCGTGAAATGCTCGTAACCGTTGTGACGGCCGACAACATTCCCCGCGGTGTCGACCAGTTCGCCGGTCGTATCGACCTCGCCGCGATACCGGCGGATGAAGCCCGCATAGTCGTTGTCGGGCACGAAGCAGATCTCCTGGCTGTCGGCCTTGTCGGCGACGCGCAGGCCACTCTGCCGGGCGAACTCGCGGATTTCGCTCTTGGTATGACCGCCGACGGGAAACAGCACTTTCGGCAGCAGGTCGCGCGGCAAGCCGAACAGGACGTACGACTGATCCTTGCTGCGATCCAGTCCACGGAGCAGCGCCGGTCGCGACTCCCCTTCCCGCGTTGCCAGCTGCGCGTAATGCCCGGTTGCGATCCGCTCGGCACCGACCTGCCGCGCGAAGTCCCAGAGCTTCCCGAACTTCAGCCAGTTGTTGCACTGCACGCAGGGATTCGGCGTGCGGCCGGAAAGGTACTCGTCAACGAAGTAATCCTTGATCCGCCCGAAGGCATCCTGAAAGTTCAGGGCGTGAAACGGGATGTCGAGCGCATCGGCGACGCGGCGCGCATCGGCGGCATCGCTGGCGCTGCAGCACCCCTGCTTGTGTCCCTTGCTGTTGACGATCGGCAGCAGATTACCCGTGGTGGCGCACGCCGTCTCTTCGGTCGCTCCCGAGCGCATGAACAGGCCGACGACTTCGTATCCCTGTTCGCGCAACAGGACCGCCGACGCCGAGCTGTCGACGCCCCCGCTCATCGCGAGCACCACCCGCATCCCCATCCGCACGTTCCTCGCAGCAGCTGTCGCAGACACCAGAAACCGGAAACCGCGCGAGCGTCCTCGCAGGAGAGGCTGTCGCTCGCGATCAGAGAGTCTGAACCTTCATTCTAGTGTACGGGACACAGAAAGTGAGTGCGAGGTTGCCGGCTTCCCGCGATCTTCCCGCTTTCCGAGCGGTTTCTTGAAGAAGTCCTCACGACGCACGTCGCAATGCCTGCGTGGAGAGCCGCCGGCCGATTTCCCATACCGGGCCGGGAAACCGGTGGCAACTCGCCACGACCGCATCGAACGCGGCGATCACCCGGTTGATGTCGGCCTCGGTCACGACCAGTGTCGGCAGCAGTTTGATGACGTCCAGATGATGCCCGGCCACCTGGGCGAGAATCTGATGATCCGTGAACAGCGGAATCAGCATCGACTGGCAGAACAGGCTCGGATCGAGCGAGTGCAGCAGATTCCAGCCGAGCTTGAGCTTGATCGTCCGCGGCGGCCGGAAGTCAATGCCGACCATCAGCCCCTTGCCGCGAACCTCGCCGAACATCTCGTACTGCGAGAGAGTCTCGCGGAGGCCCTGCATCAACTGCTCGCCCCGCGCTGCCGCGTTCTCGACAATTTTCTCCGCTTCAAGCACATGCAGCGTGGCCAGTCCCGCGACCATCGCCAGGTCGTTCTGGCCGAATGTCGTGCTGTGGACGACGCAGCGGTCGAGTCCGGAGAAGACCTTCTCGTGAATCCAGCGGCGACTGAGCACCGCCCCGACCGGCACATAGCCCCCCGAAAGCGCCTTCGCCGTGATCAGAATGTCGGGTTCGACCTGCCAATGCTCGCAGGCGAACATCCGCCCCGTGCGGCCGAAACCGGTCTGCACTTCGTCGGCAATCAGGAGCGCGCCGTGCCGTCGACAGAGTTCCGCCGCCCGCGGAAGGTAATCGTCATCGGGCACGAAGACTCCCTTCCCCTGAATCGGCTCCACGATAAAGCCCGCGACATCTCCCGCCGCCAGGGCGGCTTCGAGAGCACCGAGATCGTTGAACGGAATCTGCGTCACTGGCCCGGGCAGAGGGCCGAAGCCCTGCTGAAACTCGCGGTTGCCGTTCAGCGCGAGTGCGCCGAGCGTCAGCCCATGAAACGCGCGCTCGCAGTGGAGGATCCGGGCGCGGCCGGTTGCCGCCCGCGCGTACTTGATCGCGGTCTCGACTCCTTCCGCCCCGCTGTTGGTGAAGAACACCATTTCGAGATCCCCCGGAGCGAGCCGGACGAGCTCCCGCGCAAGCAGACCGGAGAGGCGTGCGGTTCCCATCTTCACGAGGTTCGGCAGGTCGAGATCCATCGCCTGCCGGAGTGCGTCGCGAATCACCGGATGATTCCGCCCGCAGGCGAACGTCCCGTATCCCGAGAGGCAGTCGAGGTATTCGCGTCCCTCGCTGTCGTAGAGGTAGGCACCGACGCCGCGGGTGTAGCGGACGTCATACCCCAGCAGATGCAGCACGCGCATCAGCGCCGGATTAATATGAGCCTCGATCAACGAAGCCGGTTCTTCGCTGTGACACTCCAGCAGACGACGCACGTCAAACATGATGAATTCCGCACGCGAGGATAAGCGTTTCGGGGGATGCTCGAGCGCTCCCGCTCACCGAAACGGGGCGTAGCATATCCGAAAACCGGAAAACGGGGCAGATCAACTGCCGCCCCCGAGCTCCCGGGCAATGCCGGACGAGTGGCAAGAGACGTGAATCCGCAGTCCCGGGCGGCTGTTGTCAGATCGCCCGGGCCTCCCTATGATTCGCTCAAGCCATTCGCTTCCGATCGCTGCTGATCGAGGAATGGTGAAACTTTCAGAGCCGGAGAGGACAACCGACGGAATGGCGAAACGCGTGCTGGATGTGGGTCAGTGTGTTCCCGATCATACGGCGATCCGTCGCCTGCTGGAGTCGAATTTCGGCGCGACGGTCATCCAGGCTCACGACGCGGAGGAGACGCTCCAGGCGCTGCGCACGAGCCGTTTTGATCTCGTGCTGATCAACCGCAAGCTGGATCTCGATTACAGCGACGGCATCGAAATCCTGCGGCAGATCAAGGCCGATCCCGAACTGGCGGACGTCCCGGTGATGCTGGTCACGAACTATCCCGAGCATCAGCAGCTGGCCGTGCAGGCTGGTGGCGTGGAAGGCTTCGGCAAGGCTGAGCTGCATCGCCCGGAGACGATCGCCCGCCTGCGACCATACTTCGAAGCATAACGGCACGCCGCGCGAAGCGGCCCCGCCGGCCGCTGTCCGTCAAAGCGCGGGCGAATCCCCGCCGGTCCGGCGCGTGATCTCCGTCCCCGGGAGCAGCCCCTGGGCGTGCATCGCCTCGACCAGTGCCCTGGCGACCGGCCCCGCCGTCTTGCCTCCCGAACCGGCGTGCTCCAGCACCACGACAAACGCATACCGCGGCCGGTCGGCGGGAACATAACCCGCGAACCAGGCATGATCCTCGCGTCCGGCGACTTCCGCGGTCCCGGTCTTTCCCGCGATTGCCACGTGCTTCGAGCGGACAGTCTTGTAACCGGTCCCGCGGGGATGCGCCACGACCTGCCGCAATCCCTCCTGAATCCGCTCGAGCGTCGACGGCGAGAGGTCGGGAATCGGCTGCGGTTCCGGCCAGTAGAGAGCGCCGCTGTCGACCGCCGCGACCGAGTCCGAAGCGACAAAGGAAGGCCCCGCATCGCGGGCCAGTCGGGGCGTCACCAGCTCTCCCCCGTTTGCGATCGCCGCCATCATGCGGACGACCTGCAGCGGAGTGACCGTCAGCGCCGCCTGTCCGATCGCGTAGTGCAGCGTGTCCGCCGGGTACCACGGCTCGCGTTTCGCGGTGGAATTCGCTCCCCGACGGCTGGGCGGAACCGGAAGATTCCCCCCGCGCTCCCCGGGAAGATCGATCCCCGTCGGCCGGCCGAAGCCGAACCGCTGCCCCCAGTCATAAAGCGGCTCGGGTCCGAGCTGCCGCGCCCCCGAGAAGAAGTACACGTTGCATGACTCTGCGAGTGCAAGTGTCAGGTCGGTGGGGCCGTGACCGACGCCGAAATGAGTGAAGATGAAGCAGCGATTGCTGCGGGGCGAGTCGAGATACCCCTGACACATCATCCGCGCATCGGGATCGAAACGGCCCGTCTGCAGGAACGCTGCCGCGGAAAGCGGTTTGAACACCGAACCGGGAGGAAGCATCATCCGCGTGAGTCGCGGAAAGAACGGCTGCCGCTTGTCCGCCTGAAGCGCTTCGAACCGCTCGCGGTCGGACGCCACCAGCAGATTCAGGTCGAACCGCGGCGCACTCGCGCCGGCGATCAGCTCGCCGTTGCGAATGTCGAGCACGGCAATGCAGCCTCCCTGCGGGAGCGGAGCCTCGGTTTCTTCCTCGGACAATTTCCCCGCGAGCGCTTCATCCAGCAGGGCTTCAGCGGTTCGCTGCAGGTTCAGATCGAGCGTGAGGACCAGGTTTCGCCCGTCCCGGGGTTGCCGCACGACCTCGGTTCGCACGACTTCCCCGCGGCGATTTTTTTCGATCCGCCGCACCCCGCGAATCCCGCGCAGGTGCCGCTCGTAATAGCGTTCGAGCCCCGTGCGGCCGATCCAGTCCCCCTCCTGATAATCGAGCGGGTCTCCTTTGGGAAACTTTGCCTTTCGCTCGGCGAGTTCTTCTTCGCGAATGGGCGTGCGGCTGCCGATCAGGTGTGCCGCGACCTCTCCATGCGGATAGGTCCGCCGCGTCCTCAGCGACGTGCGCAACCCTGGAAACCACTCGGGATGCGCCTCGATTTCCGCTTCCATTTTCAACGTGATCTCGTCGAGCAGCGGATGATAGGCCAGCTCTTCCTGGATCACCAGCGGCTCCTGTGCTTCGCGCCGCGGCGGTGTCGTCAGGGCGCGAACCACCTGGTTCCACGCGGTTCCCCACCACGTCTCGGAGCTCACCTGCCCCCGGCGTCTCTCCTGCTGCGCCTGCTCGAAGCGTTCCTGGCGACGGGCCTCAACCGTCCGGTGCATCCGTTCCACCATCGCCTGAATTGCCGCGCGCCGCCGGTTGATCTCTTCAATCGGCACTCCGGTCAGCCCGGCCACCCGCGTCCAGAGACTCGAATGCAGGTCCGCGACCCGGCGCATCTCCGCTTCGACGCGTTTCCTGTCGCGGCGCTCGGCCGGAGTCAAACGCGAGCGGGCCTGTTGCTTCAGCCAGTTCTCGTTCGGTGGATCCTCAATCCAGCGGTAGTGGGCCGTGAGTCCAATCACCTCCACATCTTCCGCCAGGACCGATCCATCCGCCGCGAGAATCCGCCCATTGAGCGAGGGGATCGGTTCGAACTCTTCAGTCACCCGGTCGAAGTCTCGCGCGATCCGCTGCGGCAGGTAGAGCTGCACATGCACGAGCCGCCAGCCGACGCAGATCAGCACCAGCAGCATGCCGGCGAACAACACCGCCAGCCGCAGGCCCGGGTATCTCCCCGTATCGAGCGCAGCATCCCAGCCGCCGGGATCGGCTGGTTCGGAAGCGAAGCGATGGGAGGCCCGGTTGTGCATGCGAAGCGCACCTGCGAAAGACAAGACTCAGAAAGCAGGCGTTACTGCGTGAGCATCCGCCAGCGGTTCGAAACATACTCCTCGGACACGGCCCGCCGCCGACTCGAGAAGCAGGCCACACTCCCGCGGGCCGCGAGCAGGAGCGCAATCCCCAGCAGCACCGTGTACCCCGCATTCCCGGCCGCCAGCGTCAGACAACGGTTCCAGTCGCACGGAAGTCCCGCCAGGGCGGAACGTGCCGCGAGACTTCCGGTGAAGCCTCCCCACAGCACCACAAACAACACGAGGGGGGCCAGCAGCACCGTCTGGAAGATCCCTCCGCGACGCGCCTGCTGCAGCACCACCCCCATCAGGGTGAAAGCGACAATCTCCACTCCCACGCCTGTCGGCCCGAGACAGTCGGCGAGAAATCCCAGCCCCGCCGCACAGGCGGTCGAGGCGGCTTCATCGAATCGCGCCACTCCGATCACCAGCGCCATCGCCAGCAGGCTGGGGACGAACTCCCCGACCGCCAGCTCAGGCGCTGCCGAGGCCTGCAGGACGAGCGCGAGATAGCAGTAGACGAGAAGGACAACGGATCGCATGGGGTTGGATAGGCTTCAGGCTATAGACTTCAGGCTTTAGGAGGGAGGATGCGGCGGCGATTTCAATTGGCGAGGAGGCGGGTGGGGTTGAGATTGGTGCGGAGGACGTGGACCGTTTCGAGACGCTGGTTTTTCATCGCCGGTTCGACGCGGATTTCCCAGCGGGTGCCGCCCGGTCGCAAGCGGGCCTCGACGATCTTCCCGTAGAACATGGGAACCGGCAGCACGCCGTCCTCGGTCGCGGTGACGACCGCATCCCCCACTTCGACCGGCTGGGAGGCTTCGATCCCGTCGAGCAGACACAGTTCGCTGCCGTCTCCTTTGAGCAGTCCCGTCGGTCCTCTCCACCAGCCGGCATCGGTTTTTCGCAGGACCCGTGCGGCACCGCGAAAGTTCGCATCGGTGACCGATTCCAGCGTGCTGGTCCATCGCCCCGCCGCCGCGATCCGACCGACCACGACATCGCCGGCATAGACCGGCTGCCGTTCCGAAATCGCCGCATCGGTTCCCACATCGAGAATCAGCTGGTCGTCGCGTCCAAGGACGAGCAGGGACGTTTCCACCCCGTCCGCACTGCCGGCATCGAGCAGCTTGCGGTTTCTCCAGAGGCTCGCCGTCTCACTCCCGATGAGACGCGCTTCGATCAGGTGCGGAACGAGCAACGGCTCGCTGGAGGAGGGAACCAGTCGCGGCCCGGCTTTCGCCCGTGCCTGTTCGAGTTCCTCCCGCAGGCGGGCCTGATCTTCCTGCAACTGCCGCATCGCCCGTTCATTCTTCGCAAGCGCGGTCCGGAGCTGTTCGAGCTGTTCCTCGGCCGTCTGCCAGTCGTGAACGCGTTCCGAGACATGACGCACAAGCCCCATGAACGCCGTCGTCGTGAACTGCCCCGGATGCGCCGCGTCCCGCACAAGCCCGCGCAACGGCTCCGTCAGTTCGGGAGGCACAAACGTCAGCCCGGCACCCGCGGAGCAGATGAACAGAATCAGTGTCAGACGGGAAAACATCGACCAGCAACAGACTCCCTTCCAGCCAGTAACGAACTCCATTCCGGGCTCATGCAGCCACGTGACCGCGACACTTTCTCGCGTCTTGCGACTCGCGCCCCCTGCCGACGTTCCTCGCCGCTACAGATCGCGATCGCCGGAGTCGAGGCTCTCTCTCCATTCCGCAAGATGTTCGAGACAGATTGCGGTCCCCCGGGCCACCGTCGTCAGCGGGTCGTCGCTCACGCGCACGGGAACGCCCAGTTGTTCTCTCATGAACAGATCGAGTCCCCGCAAGAGCGCTCCCCCTCCTGTGAGCACGATGCCGTTGTCGACCAGGTCGGCAACCAGTTCCGGGTCGCAATGTTCGATGACGTTCTTGATGCAGTTGAGGATTGTGTTCACCGGTTCGCGGAGGGCTTCGCGGATCTCCTCGCTGGTGATGATCGCCTTGCGCGGGATGCCGCTGATCGTGTCGCGGCCGCGAACTTCGCTCGTCAGTTCCTGTTCAAGCGGATAGGCGCTCCCCAGCTCGATCTTGAGCTGTTCCGCCTGCTGCGTGCCGATCCGCAACGAGAAGTGCTGCTTGAGGTACTCGACGATCGCTTCGTCGAGTTCATCGCCGGCGACCCGAATCGAGCGGCTGGCGACGATGTCGGCGAGACTGAGGACCGCCACGTCGGTCGTCCCGCCGCCGATGTCGCAGACCATACTCGCCATCGGCTCGGCGATCGGCAGCCCCGCCCCGATGCCGGCAGCCTTCGATTCTTCGATCAGGTAGACCAGCCCCGCTCCGGCACGTTCGGCACTGTTGAAGACCGCCCGCTTCTCGACCGGCGTGATTCCTCCCGGAATGGCGATGATCACCCGCGGACGCAAACCGCGACTGTGCCGCGTCGCCTTCTGGATGAAGTACCGCAGCATCGACTCGCAGAGCTCGAAATCGGTGATGACGCCATCCTTGAGCGGGCGGACGGCGGAAATCGTGTCGGGCGTCTTGCCGAGCATCTGCTTGGCCAGCTTGCCGACGGCCGTACCGCGACCGAGCACCCGCCGCGTGCCCTTCTGCAGGGCTACGACGGAAGGCTCATTCACGACGATCCCTTCGCCGTTGACGGCAACAAGGGTATTCGCCGTGCCGAGGTCAATCGCCAGATCGGGGCAGATCCATCTGCGCAGCCGGTTCAGCATCCCTGCAACACGCCTGGGGCCAATGAGGTAAAGATGATCCGAGGCGGAATTGTGCCGAATTCAGGCGTACAGGGGAAGAGAAGTCCTAAACGACTGCCACGGCACAGGATAGCCCCGGCAGACGCCGCCGGGTAAAAATCGAAACCGGCAATTTCTGCGCATCGGGCGATCGCCGGGTGAAGGAGGGAGGCGCGCAAAAAACCCGGAGGCCTCCGCGTCGATGCACGGAAGTCTCCGGGTTGTGTATGAATACCGCCGACGGCAGTGCACCCGCCGGCCAAGCGCCTTCAGGAGGCGATCATCCAGTTGTAGCGGCCCAGTTCCATAACGAGGAAGATGCACCCGGTCAGGAGCGAGGCGACCGCCACGAACAGCAGGCCGACGTAAATGTCCGGATCGGGGCTGGGGCCGGTGCCCCTTCGCGGATTAGAGCTTCGTCGTGACATTGTCCCCTTCCTGAATAATGCCGTTCTTCGCGGCAGTGACCACCGTGCCGACCGCCTTGTCCGGTTCGGTGTAAACGATCTGGATCTTGCCCAGGTAGCGCGTGTCCGTACCAGTCCGGTACACGTGCAGTTCATGCCCCTTCGTGAGGCCGTCGTCGCTCCCCAGGGAGATTTCAACGAGTTCGATATTACCCGACTTGGCCTTCTGTGCCCGCATCACGACGCCCCGCAGGTTCGCGGGGGGCGGATTCGTCCGCTTCTCGTAGTCATCAATCTCGGTGGGAAGATTGTTGGCGACGAGGACCTCGGTCAGTTTCTTGTTCGTCCGCAGCAGCGCGATGTTCTCGGATTTCAGCCGTTCACGCTCGACCTTCAGCTCGAAGACCTCGTCTTCCAGCTGCGTCTTCGCGCGAAACTCGGCATCCTTGGCGGCGGCGAGGCTCTTGTTCAGCTCCTGCAGCGTGAGGGCTTCGGCCCGGCGGGCTTTCGCGTCCTCCTGGGCAATCGCCGCGAGTTCCCCCTTGCTCTTCTCGCTCTCGCTGAGGGCGTTGTACTTGACGGTCAGGGCGTCGAGATTGCCGACCACTTCGAGGTTCTTCACCCGCAGCTCGGCAGCCTCGGCCTCTTTCTGGGCGATCTCGACCCGCGCGTCATCCTGCACCTTCTGAATCTGCTGCTGCAGCGCCGCAATCTCCGCCGCCTGCCGCTCCACATTCTTCTGTTCCTGAGCATAGCGCTGCTGCCAGGTCTGATGCGTCGCGCTCACCGCGCCGGCGAAGGCCATGAAGCAGATGCTCAGCACCACCTGCACGACCACCAGGATCTTCCCCACAAAGGACATTGTCCTATTCCTCCTGCTGACTGTTCGTCAAGCCGCTCGGGCGGCACCGCGTTGACAGAAAATTGCCGCCGACAAGATGGCCCCCGGAAGAGTCGCCATCGGTTGAATGCGATCAGTTCGTTTCGGTTTCGTAAGTGGCCGTGGCGCCGTCCTGCTGCAGCAGGATCTGCCGTCGCTCGGCAAGCCGCAGGTTCTCCCGTGTCTGCACGAGGAGATCTCGGAGCAACTGGCGTTCAGCCTCGATTGCCGCCCGATGTACGCGGAGTTCTTCCAGTTGATTCTTGATGAGGATGTATTCTTCGCGGCGATGCGAGACGAGATCGTACGTCTCTTTCGCCTTCTTCGTCTGCTCATCCGCCTGCTTCGCAACCGCCGCGATCTGCTGCGTCAAATCCTGCAGTTGCGCTTCGAGCTCATCCTGGCGTCTGTGCATTCCCTCGATGTCCATGGCGATCAGCTCGGCGGCCTGCTTCGTCCGGTTCTGAAGCGCCGGAATCGATTCATTCAGCCGCTGGAGCTCCTGCTCCTGATCGTTGAGCTTCGCCCGCTGCGCCCGCACGACCGCTTCGGGGAGCGTCGTTGCCGTGCCGACATTGTCGGTCCGCAGGCCGCGATAGGAGATGTTGTAAGGGCTGTCCGGTCCCGAACGCTGGAACACGAACTCCTTCATCTCGTCGGCCTTGGCCTGGAAATTCGGCCCCGCCACAGAATTCACGAGGGTGAAGCCCAGAAAGGCCACGCTCGTGAAGAAAATAAACACTGTCAGGAGCTTACCAAGCTTAGTCATTCAACACGTCTCTCCGATGGGAAGCGGACACACCGTCCCCTTCGGTCAACGGCCCTCGACCGCGAAAACAGCGTCCGTCCATGAATCATCGGTTTGTGAGCGGCCTGGAACACAGGCAAGAGAAGAGTGAGTCGCGCATTCCGCTCGATCCGGGAGCTACTGCGCCACTTGTATCAATAAGATTATAAAGCCCCGAAAAATCGCATGTCAATCAGAATAGGGCGACTTGGGCAAAAGGAAACGCCTTTCCCTGCCGGGAATGCGCCGCATCCCGCCAATGTAATCCCTACGACCAGTTTCCCTGGTCTGTTGGACTCTCGTCCAGACTCCTCCGCCCCGGAAATCCGATGAACCATGCGGCTGAACTCACGAAGGGCCTCCCGAAGCCGCTCCGCGGGTTCCGCCGCCAGCGACTTTTTCGTTTCTGACGTTTCTGAGGCCCCTGGTGGGGGATCGTTGTTGCGAGGCAACCCCGTTCGATAGAATCCTGACGCTGGTTTCGAGTCTGCATCAACCACCCCGCAGCCTCGCGACGGGTCGGCGAAGATGCTCCCCCCGGGGAAACGCGTCTTCGCGAACCACCGGCTGGACGAGTTTCGGAACGGCAGGAGCATCGCAGCTGGCCACGGCGTGGAAGTGTGGAGTGCGGGCTCGGTCACTCCTGTGTTGTTCCCTGACAATCTCTGGAGTCACACCGTGGACATGAGCGAAGCTCCTTACCGCTTCGACGCAGCGAGCGATCACTACGTATTGACCCTTTACCCCCTCATCAACGAGGGGCAGTGGGGCAACGTCTCTCAGGTCGGGGCCGAACTGGTCGCCCGGCTCGAAGCACTCGACCGCCCCAACCTGATCGTCGATCTCTCCCCCTTGAGTTACATGGGAAGCGCCCAGGTCGCCCTGCTTGTGCGCCTCTGGAAGGCGCTCAAGAAAAACGGGGGACGCATGGCGCTGCAGTGCCCCCATGAGATGGTTCGCGAAGTGCTCGCCATCGCCGGCCTGAAGTCGATCTGGTACGTCGTGGACACCCGGCGGGAAGCAATCGACGCGCTCGACCTCTCTCCCCTGTCGCCGGGAGACTCTTCCGAAGAGTCCGAACACCCGGAATGGCTCGCCCCCGCCCTCGCCGGGACGGCCCTCGCGGCCTCGGGACTGGCCCTCGGGCTGCTGCTCGCCGCCGGCGGTATCGTGCCGCGGCGGGGGGCGTTCCTGCTCGAAATGACGGCGGCCACCGTCGCGCTCCTCACCGGGGGAGCCGTCGCTTTCCTGATCCGCGAACCGGTCTGGCGAAGATTCGGTACGGGCGTGGTCGTCACCAGCCTCTGCCTGGGGATGGTCGGCATGATGACGCTTTCGCGCCCCGCGCCGCGGATGAACCAGCGGCAACTCATCATCGTCGAAGAGCCGCCGGTCGAGTCCGAAGCCTCGTTGCCCTCCCCCACCGACTCCCCAGAAGCGGAGTTCGAAATCGCCAGCGACGTGGCCACCCCCGAGCCGGCCGAGGCGAGTCTGGTCAGCGCGGCTCTCGAAGAGGGAGGGCCGCTCCTCCCGCCGCAGCCGCAGCACGCCGACACGCCCCCCGCGGGTGAAGCCCCCCTGCTCGACTCCGCGACGACGAACGGCTCCAGGCCCGCGAAGTGACTGTCACTGTCTCCCACTCGCCCCCCCGCCCTGCACTGACGCGATGCCTGCCACGAATCCCCCAACCGCCAGCGTGCCTCCCGGAGACCCGTCCCCCATGGGAACTGAAAAGACCGCACACGTGCAACAGCGGGCCCTGCGGGACGAGCTGCAGGAACTGCTCGACGTGGTCGGACCCGGGCCGCTCGCCGATCTGCTGATCGAGCGGGCCTTCCACCTGAACGCCACCGACATTCACTTCGACCCGACTGCGACGGGGCTCCGCATCCGCCTGCGCGTCGATGGCCTGCTGCACGACGTCCTGCACGTGCCGCTCCAGCTGATGCCGCAGATGATCTCGCGGCTGAAGCTGATGGCGGGAATGGACATCACCGAACGGCGACTCGCCCAGGACGGACGGATCGCCAACGAGGCCCAGTCGCAGCACCGCGATATCCGCGTGGGAAGCGGGCCGACGATTTACGGCGAACGGCTCGTCCTGCGGCTCATGCCCGATCGGCTGATGTTCAGCCGGCTCGAAGAACTCGGGCTTGAAGACGACCAGATCGCCACGCTGAAGGGCTATCTGGAGGCTCCCTCCGGGATGATCCTCAGCGTCGGGCCGGTGGGGGCCGGCAAGAGCACCACGATGTACAGCTGCCTGGAGCTGCTCAACCATCCTTCCGAGAGCGTCATCACCATCGAAGATCCGGTTGAACGCCGCATTCCCGGCGTCAACCAGATCCAGGTCGAGCCGAAGATCAACTTCGGGTTCCCCGAAGCGCTGCGGGGCGTCCTGCGGCAGGATCCCGACACGATGATGATCGGCGAGATCCGCGACTCCGAGACGGCTCACATCGGCGTCCGCGCGGGACTCACCGGCATTACCGTGCTGAGCACGCTGCACGCGCACGACACCGGGGCAACGATCGACGTGTTCCGCGACTTCGGCATCCCGCCGATGTTCATTGCCGACAGCCTGCAGGTGGTCGTTTCGCAGCGGCTCGTGCGGATTGTCTGCCCGCACTGCACGACCTCGTATCATCCGACCGAGGCGGAGTGCGCGATGCTCCGCATCGATCCCGCTTCGGCGCAGGAAGTCACGCTGTCACGCGGACAGGGGTGCGACTTCTGCTTCGGGACGGGATATCAGGGACGGACCGGCATCTTCGAAGTGATGCGCGTCAACCGCGAACTGCGGCGGGCGATCCTCAGCGGCATGCCTCGCGTCGAGCTCGTCGAGCTGGCGCGGAGCCAGGGGATGAAAACGCTGGAAGACTCGGCGATCCGCAAAGTCCTCGCCGGCAAGACCACGCTCGCCGAAATCCACCGGGTGCTGCTCTCGTCGACGGTGTGAGGCAGCCGCGACGGAGACAAGTCCACGCGGCGGCATTCAGAGTTGATTGTGGGGCGGGACGCTGTCGCCCTGCGGTCGCGTGAACGGGATTGGAGGGGACTCCCGAAACCCCGGTGGGGATGGATGTCGCCTGTTTTCACGCATTGCGCTCTTGTTCCCAGCGACGCGGAATTGAATGGGACCTCCATTCGTTCAACGACCTCACGCAATCGTTGTTGCTCATCGGGGGGGATAGAACCTGTTGGTGATTGCCACATCACCTCCCCCGGGGCGTCCTTCGTCCAGCCCCGGCCACGCGCTCGCGCTTCGTCCAGCCACGGGCTCGCGGGATGCGGAATGCGGAAAATTCCTGCACCGCGCATGACTCAGCCTTTCCTGCGTACAGGAAAGGCTGAGTTCCGAGACAAAGGGGAGATCGGCTTCCCTGCCGATAGGCCCTCCCTGGTAAGTTCTGCCCATGTCGTCATCGGCTTCGAGGTGTCACCCCGCCGCGGCACAGCAGCCGGTGCGGGGACAACCTGTTGTCGAGATGTTGCTGTCGGCATGGCGGCGAATCGCCGCGATGAGTCGTCGTTCGTTTGCGGCGTTCCCGCAGGATCGCCTGTGAGGGGCATGCCCGGCGTCGAAGAAGGAAGCGGCTTCCGTGCCAATCAGCCGTCCATGGTGCGAGGATGCTGTAAGCGCGGAATGGGGGTACTGAGTGAGTCTTCGCTTCCCTCCTCGACAGCCGGGCATGTGTTCGCTGTTCGAAGTGAATGAGCCTGCATCGCCCTGTTCCGCGAACCGCCGGTTCCTCAAGCGAGGATCAACCGGAGAGTTCCTTGAACAGCGGGCTGAAGCGGGGCATCTCTTCCCGCAGGTAATCGAGCCATGCCCGCGGGTTCCAGATCTCCACACAGATGACGGCACCGACCAGCATCACCTCTCCCTCGGGGGCGACATCGAGAAATTCCCGGAATCCCTCGGGAATCACGAGTCGCGACCGGTTGGCCAACCGCACCGTGCGGTAGCGTGTCGACAGTAACCGGCCAAGCTGCTGGACGTCGTCCCATCGCTGATCCATGCGCCCGGCGTGAATCTTCTGCTTGATGAGCGCTACACCGTCATCGATGCGTCGCTGCCAGTCGGCGGCTTTCCAGAGACTCAGACAGCCGTGACGTTCTTTCGCGAGGATCGTGTTGCCTTCCTGATCGGTCACCGCCTCCGCCATCTCGGCGGGAAGGGTGATTCGATACCGGTCATCGATGGCCCGCTTCCATTCCCCGGTCAGAAATACGTCCGGTTCTTTGGGGGTCATCGCAACAAGGCTCGCGTCGGTCACGGAGCTCGCAGCGGCTGCGAGCACGTCCGGCCCTGCGGTCTACGTCCCGCAGCGGCGTCCGGAGTCGCCAACCATCCTACTGGGCCTGAAACCCACAATCAACAGTTTGTAAAAGATCAGTTTGGGCGTGTTTCCCACAATTCGTTGGCTCAGCCTACAGGGCGGGTTTCGAAATAGCAAACCATTTCCGTCAGAATTTCCGGAATTCCCGCGCCATTCGCTGCCACCGGAACAAATGTGCTCCTGTCCCGGTTTCACCAACCGCGCAGCTCACCGCAATCGGCCTTTTTCGGGGGAAATCGGCGCGTGCGGCCGCAGTGGGGAATCAGCCCATCCACCGGCCATTACGTATCGAAAAAGCCTCTTGCGTGTCGCTTCCGGTGGGGAATAAAATAAACTTCTCCTCTCTTCGATCTGCTTCCCTGCATTGACCATCCACCTGAATCCCGCTGAACGTCTTGGAGAACCGCCATGACTCGCACGGACTCCAGGGTGACCCCTCCGGAACAGGAGGCGGCACTCAACCTCGACACACTGCAGTTTGAAGAGCTGGGACAGACCCCGACGCTGGGATCTTCACAGGAGCCGATCGACTCTCCGCCGCCGGTCCGCGAGCCGCATTCGCGGCGCAGCGGGGCACTCGCGCAACGGGAAATGCACTGCAACGGCTTTCTCAGCCCTCCCGGCACCCTCAACCTCTGAAGCACCCCACTGGCCTTTCAGAGTCGCCGGGACACGCGCGCCGGCACTGCCCCCCGCCCGCTCTCGTTCGCTTCCTCAGCGTCAACGCGCGTGCCCCTGGTCGCCACCTGACGCCCTCGTGACGCGATCGGCGGCATCTCCGGCCGCCCTGAACGGACGGATCGTCTCCGCGGAAAGCGACAGCACCGGGACAGTGGACGCAGCGCAGCCGGCGTTTCAGCCCGCCGCCGCGGGGGGCGAACCGACCGAACGCCCTTCAATCTGCTCCGAGATGCTGTACGTATCCGACTCGCGGCCGGTATACGCGACAATCAGCTCCGCCAGAAAGCCGAGCGACAGCAACTGCGCTCCCAGGAGCATCAGCACCGCCGAATAGACGAGCATCGGCCGGCGGCCGATCGGCTCGAAGTTCACCACGACATCGGTGCTCAGCGCATCGAGGGCCGGCTGCACGAGGTTCGTCATGCCCCACACGGTCGCCAGGTAGGCCAGCCCCAGCATGCCGACCGCAAAGCACAGTAGCCCGGTCGCTCCCAGCAGGTGCTGCGGACGCTGATTGAATCCGGTGAGGAACTTGACCGTCAGCAGATCGAGAAAGCCGCGCACGAAGCGGCGAAGGCCATACTTCGAATGTCCGAACTCGCGGCGGCGGTGATGCACCTCGATCTCGGTGACCTTGAAGCCGCGTGCGTGCGCGAGCACCGGGATGAAGCGATGCAACTCGCCGTACAGCCGGATCTCGGAGGCGACCTCCGCCCGGAAGCACTTGAAGCCGCAGTTGTGATCGTGCAGCGAAAGACTCGTCAGCCGCCCTACCATCCAGTTGAAGACCCGGCTCGGATAGACCTTGTGCCAGGGATCGAGCCGGCGGACTTTCCAGCCATTCACCACGTCGTAGCCTTCGTCGAGTTTCTCGAGAAAGCGGGGAATCTCGGCGGGATCGTCCTGCAGGTCGGCGTCCATCATCAGGTAGAGGTCGCCCTGTGCGGCCCCCATTCCGGCGGAAAGCGCGGCGGCCTTGCCGAAATTGCGGCGGAAGCGCACGGCCCGCAGCCGCTCGTCCCGGTGGCACAGCTCGCGAATCGTTTCCCACGATCCGTCGGTCGAGCCGTCGTCGACGAAGATCAGCTCGAAAGGAATCCCCCGCGCTCCGCACGAGTCGCAGATCTCGGCGTGCAGCCGGTGCAGGCTTTCACGTTCGTTGTAGACGGGCACAATAATCGACAGCATCAGCTCGTAGAATCCTTTCTCAGGGGGCGGAACCCGTAGTATAGCGTGACGGCGGCGAGGATTTCACCCGCCAGCCACACAATCCGCAGCAACCCGGCGGCCAGGACCGCGTGCGAACCGATCGCCGGTTCGAGGGCTTCCATCAGCACTCCCTCGCGAACCCCGGCCCCTCCCGGCGCGAAGATCGCCACGAAGCCCAGCACGGTCGCCAGGGAGACCGCCCCCGTCCATCGCGGCCAGTCACTCCAGACAATCGCCTCCGATGAAACCGACTGGATCGTCAGCCCCAGGCTCAAACCGTGCAGCCACCAGCCCGCGATCAACGGCAGGAAGGCAAGCAGCATCGGACGCAGGACGATCGGTTCGGCAGTCAGATCCGCCCCGCGCCGTCGCATCAGCCGCGCCATCAACTCGTTCAGCACGCGCGACATCAGCGGCAGGCCCAGCAGACACGCGGCGATCGCCAGGCCCGGAAGCAGGCTGCGGATCGTCTCTCCCTGCGGAAGCTGCGCGAACCAGCGGCTCAGCGTCTCTTCGCGGACAAGCGCCGGAAGCAGCAGCACCGCCACCAGCGCGCCGGCCGCCATCGTCGCCAGCGTTTCGTAGATCGACGTCACGGCGGCGGCCCCCGCGCGGCAGCCCACCTGCTGCAGCATCCCCGCGCGGATCAGCACCACCCCCGCCTTACCGGGAACATACTTTCCCAGATGTCCGCAGAAGTAGGCCCGGGCCGCGGCACTCCACCCCACGCGCTCGCCGGCCCCCGCCATCAGCGAACGCCAGTACCAGACCGCCGGCAGCCAGCCCGCAATGTACGCCAGAATCGCCGGCAGAAACCACAGCGGCCGCAACTGCACTTCGCGGAAATCGATCTCCCGCCACAGCCGCCAGCCATGCCAGCCCACCGCGGCCAGCACGAGGAGAAACAGGCTCCACTTGACCAGCGGCCACCAGAAGCGGCGGGAAGATCCACGCGCGACAGAAGACGGGGCAGACGAATCGGAAATCGAATCACTCACAGCGCTGCCCACCATCCCTTGTCGGCTTTACTTTTTGTCGGCTTTCGTCGGGCGGATCTACTCGCAACGGTGCACCACATAGCCCGGCACATTCACGCGGAGCGAATACAGCGTCCTCCCCGCGGTGACATAGAGCGTCCGCAGATCGTCGCCGCCGAACGTGACGTTGGTCACCACGTCCTCCGGAATCGGCAGCCGCCCGCGAAGTTCGCCCTGAGGCGTGATGACATAGATCCCCGGCAGCACATCGGCTGTTTCGTGGGGACCGCGGGGCTGAGAGATACCGGCGGCGATATAGAGCGTTCCCTCCTGATCGACCGCCATGCCGTCTCCGCCCCGCCCGGGAGCAAAGTCGAAAATGCAGCGCTGGCCACCGGGAGTCCCGTCGGCGGACAGATCAAATGCCCAGATCTTCCGGTTGCCGCCGACGGTCGGACAACTGTCGACGACGTAGAGGGTCCGTTCGTCCGGGCTGAGCGCGATGCCGTTGGGCCGCTGGATGTCGGGTTGCGAGATGACCCGCGTCACCTCGCCGTCGGGGTCGATGCGGTAGACCGACTCGTGCTCCATCTGCATCGTCGAGCGGTCGCCGTAGCACGGATCGGTGAAAAACAGCTGCCCGTTGCGGCGGGCGGCGATGTCGTTCGGAGCGTTGTAGGGCACCCCGTCAAAGCGGTCGGTCAGGACTTCGACCGTGCCGGTCGCGAGGTCGGTCCGCGTAATCCGCCGGCGTCCCCCGGGGCCGAACTCGTTTCCCTCGCAGGCGAGCAGGCGTCCCTGCCGGTCGAAGAGGAGACCGTTGGCCCGCCCGCTGTCGGCCCGCCAGACGTTCTGCGTCCCCTGGCGGCTGTCGAAGCAGAGAATCCGGTTGTTGACGATGTCCGTGAAGAACACCCGGCCGCTGGCGTCCGCCGCCGGGCCTTCGGTAAACGCGACGAAGGTCGCCGGAGTGAAGCGCGCGGCCCCCTCGACGATCCCGTCCGGCAGTTCCGCTCGCAATCTGTCGGCCGACATGGCAATCCCGGGGAGCGACGTTCGCGAGCCACCCCAATCGCGTGAGTTTCAATGGGAAGTCAGAACGAGGCGCCGGCACCGTTCACACCGGGCGAAGCTCCCTGCGCGGGAGCGTTTCGCCGGAAATAATGCCGGCGGCCCTCTCAGTACAGGTCGTCCATCAGATCGTTCTCGGTGATGACCCGCAGCCCCTTGTCGGCGAGGGTCTTCAGCGCGAGATCGACGTCATCCACGTAGAGCGCGATGGCTCCACGCCCGCGGCCGTGATACAGCAGCGGATACGTATAATGGATATTCAGTTCCGCCTGCAGCAGGGCCATGCAGATTTTCAGGTACGGTTGCGGATCGTCGGGAAGCTCGACCCCGACCAGATCGCTCTCGGCGACCGTGAAGTTCGAGAGTTTGAACAGCTCCCGCCCGCGGTCCGAATCGTTGAGCATCACGCGCACGATCGCGCAATCGACCGAGTTCGCGATACTCAGCGCGACGACGCGGACTTCGTAGCGTTCGAGGTGCCGCAGCAGTTCGTGCAGCCCTCCCACGCGGTTCTCCATGAAGACGCAGAATTGCCGCAGACAGGGCCAGGCGCGGCCGCGCATCGTCGAGGCGTCAATACTGTCTTGATCGCCAAAGCCCATGGAACTCATTTCCAACCCCTCAGCTCGCTACGACTCACGAACACGGACCCTCTCCGCATGGTCCCCCTCGGGCAGAACAGACCTGTGTCGGCTTGCACGGTGCGAAGATGCCCGTGTCTGGCGCTGCTCGCAACAAGCCGGCCGGTCCGCCAGAGAGTTCTGCGACCGGGAACCAGGGCTTTGCAAATTCGCGTCGAACGACCTACAGGAAATCAAGTTGCGCTGCGCAGGAGGAAGTCCGCCTCGCTTGAATCCGCGGATTCGCTGTTCACAGCGTCAACCCTTTGTGCTATGTCAATTTACGCAGAAATCCCAAAACGGTCAATCGGAACTGTGCCGGCCCGCCGGGCGAGCGATTGATCCAACCGGGGAGGCCCCTGGGTACCGGCTGGGGGGCTTTCAGAACGGATTCGACCACTGCTGGAGTTTCGTGTGATTCAGACGTTTCTGTTCGACATGGGAAATGTGCTCGTCCACTTCTGTCATGACCGGATGTGTCGGCAGATGGGAGCGCTGTGCGGGCGGACGGGGGACGAGGTCCGCAGCCTCCTCTTCGGGAGTGAGCTGCAGCACCGCTTCGAGTGCGGCCACGTCAACGAGGACGAGTTTCACCGGGAATTCGAGCGGCTTGTCGAGCGCGAGGTCGAATTCGCCTCGCTGCTGCACGCCGGTTCGGACATCTTCACCGAAAACGAAGCCATTCTGCCGGTGCTGGCGAGTCTGAAGCGGCAGGGACACCGGCTTGTGCTGCTCTCGAACACGAGCGTCTCGCACTACGAGTTCGTCCGCCGCAATTTCCGCGTGCTCGAACCGTTCGACGACCTGGTCCTCTCGTTCGAGGTCGGGGCGATGAAGCCACAGCCGGCGATCTACGAGGCGGCACTGACGATGATCGAATGTCCCCCGGAACATTGTTTCTACACGGATGACATCCCGGCGTATGTCGAGGCGGGCCGCCGCTTCGGTTTGCAGGCCGAGGTCTTCACCGATGCCGCCACTCTTCGCAAGCAACTCGCCGCGCGAGGCATCGAGGTGTGAGGCCCTTCGGGCTTTAGGTTGAGCACGGATGCCGCAGCATCCCGGCGCGTGAGCAAAGACTCACCGGCGGGGACGGGTTCCGAACCAGTAGGTGCGGGCGATCGCGTCGATTTCTTCCCGCGTGGTCAGCTCGACCTGTTCGCGGGCCCCGGTCCAGCGGTTCGCCGCACTTTCGAGGATGATCCGGAACTGGTGGTCCTGCACGCCGCCGCGCTCGATGACCGCCCGCGCCACTCCCAACTGAAAGCGCCCCTGGGGATACAGCGGCACCGCCAGTTCCGCCAGCGACCAGCGGTCCAGACGCATCCGCAGCCAGGGCCGGTCGCGGGGGTCGGCAATGATGAAGAACTGCCAGCGGGCGGGCAAACGGTTCCGCGCCCGCGGCGCCAGGATGAGGTGCACCCGCTCGGTGCGTGCCGAGTACAGCCCCCACGCCGGCCAGTGATCGAACAGCCCCCACGGCTCCAGCACCGGCAACACAATCGCCGCCACGAGCACGCCGATCGCCACACGCTCACGTCCCTTCCGCCAGCGACCGGCGGGCGGATTCCCGGCGGTGAGTGTCTCTCCTTCCGCAGTAACGTCCCCGGGCGGATTCGCGGAATTCCCGTCTGCGGCGGTCTCCGCTGATATTTTCCGGGGCGCGAACAGCAGCCAGTCCTGCGCGATGAAGAACACGTTCCAGATCAGCACTCCCCAACTGTGCCGCAGTCCCCAGGGGCCCAGCACCAGCAGCAGCCCGAGGTGCATGGCAATCGCCAGCGCGAGGAAGGTCCACCGCCACCGTCGCCGGGGAACGCAAAGCCCCAGCGCCACGACCAGTTCCCCCACCGGGAAAGCGAGCGCGGCCACGCAGCGCAACGTCTGCGACCAGTTCGCAACCGGCACCTGCACGAAGGCGAACAACTGCTCAACGAACACCTGTCCCAGCCCCGTGCAGAAGCTGTAGTCGAGCTTCGAGATCCCCGAGTGTGCGTAGATGCTGATCGTCAGCGCCTGCAGCCAGAAGAGCACCCCGGGCCGTGGCCGAACCAGCAGCACCAGCGCGATCAGCAGGAACTGGTAAGCCCACGGTTGGGCCCGATGCTGATCGAATACAATCGCCGCCGTGGTTGATATGAGGAACAGAACAAGCCCGGCGATCCGCCACCGCGATCTCGCTGATGAGCAGAGCACCAGCACAAGCGAAAGCAGAATTCCCGCGGCGAGTCCCCAGTCGACGGCCGGAGGAACGCGGGCCGCGATGTCAAACAGCGGCACCTGGGGAAACCGGGTCTGCGGAATCCAGAGCCGCCAGGTGACGAGAAACAGCAGCAGTCCGCTGGCGGCAAACAGCCGATGCAGTCGCTCGGTTCGCGTCTCGTCGATAGGATTGGACACTGCGGCAGGATGTCCCCGGGCAAGGTTCGGAAAGTGTGAGGCTGGGAGCAAATGATGCACCGCATTCTAACGCCGCCGCGCAGAATCGCGAGCGTCCAGACTGCTCCCGCCACGGGATCGAAGCCGAGGACCGCACACGGCAATGCTTTACGATTCGAGAGAGAGGGGCGTCCGCATGAGCGCCGGAGTTTAACTCCGCCGCTCTGAAACCTCCCCCGCTTCGGGCGGGTAAGGCTTGCGATGGTGCACCCCGATTCCCTACGTGAGAAGTGAGGACGCGATGCGAGATTGGCGCTGGCAAGTCGGAATGCTGGGTCTGCTGTTGGGACTCGTGGCGGGTTCGCAGGCGCTCCGCGGCGAGAGCCCCGCTTCCCAGAGTCCCCCCTCCCGGACATCCGGCGAGTCGAAGGCAACGACAACGCCCGATCAGCCGGAGGCCGCTGCTTCGGAAGAGACTCCCCGCGATCCGGTCCTCGGACGGAAGGTGGCCAACTTCGTCTTGCCCGACAGTCGCGGCAACATCGTCGGGCTGGCCGACTTCGCCGCCAAACCGGTCGTGCTCCTCTACTGGATGAACACCACCTGCCCGATCGCCAACCTGTATCTGCCCGACCTGATCGAGATGCAGAAACAGACCGACGAGACCGGCGTGCAGGTGCTCGGCATCCACTCCGATCCCGGCCTGACGCGCGACGAAATCGCTTCGCATCGCGAGAAGTTCGGCATCAACTTCCCCGTGCTCCACGATGAACAGCAGGCCGTCGCGAGCATGCTGGGGGCGGACCGGACTGCCGCCGTTTATCTGCTCGACAGCCAGCGGATTGTCCGCTATCACGGCCGCGTCGATGACCGCTACCAGTACACCTCGAAGCGGGATGAGCCGCGACGGCGCGACGTGGCCGAGGCGATCCAGGAACTCCGCAGCGGCAAACCGGTCTCGCAGCCGACGACCGAAGTGCAGGGCTGCCTGATTACGCCGCTCGAGCGGAAGACGCCGGCCGGTGAGCTCACCTTTGCAAAGCAGGTGGCTCCGATCCTGTACGAGAAGTGCAGCGAGTGTCATCACCCGGGCACCGCCGCTCCCTTTTCGCTGCTGACGTATGACGATGCGGTGAACCACGGGGCGATGATCCGCGAAGTGGTGCTCGAACGGCGGATGCCTCCCTGGCATGCCGACCCCCGGCACGGCGAGTTTGTCAACGACCGCCGACTGTCGCAGGACCAGCTGGAGACCTTGGTCGCGTGGATCGACGACGGCATGCCCGAGGGGAACGCCAGCGAAACTCCCCCTGCACCCGAGTACTACGACGGCTGGCGAATCGGCAAGCCGGACCTGGTGCTGGAGCTTCCAGAAGAAGTGAAGATCCCGGCGACCGGTGTCGTTCCGTACCTCTATTTCGTGACGCCGACGAATTTTAAAGAGGACATGTGGATTCAGGCGGCGGAAGTCCGGCCGGGCAACCGTCGGGCCGTGCATCACGTTGTCCTCTTTTATCGCGATGCGAAGGATCGGGGAGGACGGCCGCTGGAAAACTGGGTCATCGGTGCTGCCCCGGGCGATACGCCGCTCGAATTTCCCGAAGGGGTCGGGCGGCGGATTCCCGCTGGTGCGAGCCTGATCTGGCAAATGCACTACACCCCGACCGGCAAGGCGGAGACCGACCGCTCACAGGTCGCGTTCAAGTTCTACAAGAAGCCGCCGACGCGGAATGTCCTGGCGAAGGGAATCGCGAACTTCCGGTTTGAGATTCCGGCGGGCGCGCCGCGGCACGAGGTGAAGTCGAGCTACACCTTCCCCCGGGATGCGGAACTGCATGCGTTGTTTCCGCACATGCACCTCCGCGGCCACGACTTCGAGTTCCGGGCGGTCTTCCCCGACGGACAGAGCGAAATTCTGCTCTCCGTCCCGCAGTACGACTTCAACTGGCAAACCGGCTATCGGCTCGCCACACCGCGTGACCTCCCCAAGGGGACGCGGATCGAGTGCACCGCGCACTTCGACAACTCGGCTGCCAACCCCGCCAACCCGGACCCGACAAAAGCGGTCCGCTGGGGGGACCAGACCTGGGAAGAGATGATGATCGGCTACATCGATTACGTCTGGAAAGAGCCCGCTGCGCCGCAGGAAGGTCCGGACAAAACCGAATGACTGCCCCGGACGATGAGGCTCGACCCGTATCGTACGGTCCCGCAACAGCAGCGACGCGTTCCCGCTGCTGACTCCTTCACGTTTGCCATCTCAGGGAGTATCCCGTGATCGTTTCCCGATGCCTTCGCGGCGGCATGCTGGCTGTGTTGTCCCTTGCGACCTGGATCGGAATTCTTTCCGCTCCGGCTGCGGTTCGCGGCGATGTAGACGAGCCCCCCGCCGCGAACACCCCCTTTGCCGTCATCAGCGCGGCGAGCGTCGAGCGGCTGCTGTCCGATGTCGACACCCTGTTCGAGGCGGCGGATCGCCCGGAGCTCTCGGAGGTTCAGGCATCGTGGCTCGCGCGGATGCGGGACCTCAAGGGAATCGACCGGAATCGGCCGCTGGGAATGCTGGTGTATTTCCGCGGCATCTTTCCGCAGGTGGTCTCTTTCCTCCCGGTAGAAAATCTGGAGCACCTGTTGCAGACCCTGACCGGACCGCTCACCCCCAAGATGGTCGAGGAAGATCTCTACGAGCTGACCAGCGGCCGCCAGAAACTGCATCTGCGCGTCCAGGATGGCTACGCCTTCATCAGCCGACAGCCCGAACTGGTGGAAGGTCTTCTTCCCGATCCGGTCAAGCTCACCCGATCGCTCACCGGCCCCTATGACATCGCGGCCGAGGCGTACATCCAGAACCTTCCGGAACTCACCCGCACGATCGTTCTCGATTTCCTGCACGGGGCCGCTGAGGCGAACCTGCAGCAATTCGATAACGAGACCGAAGCCGACTTCCGCCTGCGTCGCGCGCTGGGGCGCTCGAACCTCCGGTTGCTCGACGGGCTGATTACTGACGGCGACGCGCTCACGCTGGGGTGGACGATCTCCAACCGTTCCCAGCAGGCCAGCCTGGAACTGACAGTCCGCGGCCGGCCGGGGAAGGAGATCGCGGACAGCCTCGGCGCGATTCGCGGCACCCCCAGCCGTTTCAGTTCCTGGAAACCGGCGAACTCCGCATTGCGGATCGACGCCGGGATGCGGCTTGCGGACGGCGGCGGACGCTCGCTCCGCGAGATTCTCCGGGCGATCCGCGCCTCCGCCGCCACCTGGCTCTCGCCGGCCGGTTCGACCGCCTCGGACCGATTGACGAACGGCACTTACGAAATCGTCGACATCCTTCTCGGGATGCTCGACGGCGGCGAGATCAACTCGTCGATGAACCTGATCGGCTCGGCGGGCGGCCCCTACACACTCGTCGGGGCGCTGCACGTTCCGCAGGGAGAACGCTTCGGAAGCGCACTGACAGACATCCTCACCGAACTTCAGCAGAATGCCGCCTTCAAAGTCAAACTTGCCGCCTCGGAGACGGGCGGCATCACCTTCCATCAACTGCAAATGGAAGCGCCCCCGGCGTGGGTCCGGCAGTTGTTCGGCGAGGAGTGTACCGTACATCTCGGCAGCGGGCCCTCGACCGTCTGGTTCGCGCTCGGCACCGATGAAGCGCTGCCCCAACTGCGAAAGGCGATGGCCGCGGTCGCTTCCCCCGACGAAGCGCCCGCGGAAGCGGTCCCTCTGCGCATCAGCGCCCGGGCCTCGCGCTGGTTGACGGTGGGAGGCAACTCGGGCATCCCCGCGGAGAGCGCTCTCGCCCCCCTGCTCGCGCCCGCCTTCTCCAGCGGTCAGGATCAACTCGAACTGGAACTGGTTCCCCAACCCGACGGCCTGCGGCTGCGCCTGAACATCGACCGCGGCTTCCTGCGCCTCGTCGGCCTCGCCCTCGCCCGGCAGATCGACAACAGCCTGTAAGCTGTCTTCAGGCGTCAATCGAAGAACCGGATGCGGGACACGAAGCGCGGTGCGCTGTTGTCTTGCGGCACGTTCGTGCCGCAAGACATTCGGATTCGAGTGACAGCTTCCTTGCCGGCCGAGACGCGGGTGAAAGTCAGCGCCCACAAACCCGATCAAGCCCCCCTTGGGGCTGGAGACAGAACATCCGTCGGCAAATCGGTCGCGTGGCCGGGGTTGGAGGGTACTCCCGAAACCCCGGTGGGGGTGGATGTCGCTTGTTCTCACGTATTGCGCTCTTGTCCCCAGCGACGCGGAATCGGAATGGGAGCACCATTCGTTCAGCGGATCTCCCTCAATCACTGCGGCCCCTGGAGGGATGGAGCTTGTTGGTGACAGCTATGTCTTCACCCCCGGGGCTTCCTTCGTCCAGCCCCGGCCACACGCCCGGGCAGCCCCGGCCACACACACGCCCGGACCGCAGGCCGAGCATCCGTCCGCAAATCGGTCGCGTGGCCGGGGTTGGAGGGTATTCCCGAAACCCCGGTGGGGGTGGATGTCGCTTGTTCTCACGTATTGCGCTCTTGTCCCCAGCGACGCGGAATCGAATGGGAGTTCCATTCGTTCAACGACTTCACGCAATGACCGTTGCTCTTTGGGGGATGGAACTTGTTGGTGATTGCCACATCACCTCCCCCGGGGCTTCCTTCGTCCAGCCCCGGCCACACGCCCGGGGCTGCCGGCCCGTCGCCCGGAGCAATCAAGGACTTGTCGAATTCGAGACAGGACTCAAGAAGCAATAGAAGGGACGGCGTCCTGCGAATTCGCCCTCCGCAGGTGCGTGGAAACGATTACCATTTCAATCCCATACGACGAAATCTGTGTGTCCGGCCCGAAGACTGGTCCTGGTCGAGCGCGGGTGATTACGCCGGCATCCGGCACGGTCCGCTGACGATCGATTTCGTGTCATTGCCGCGAAACGCTGAAGGGGGAACACCGGTACTGATTCGCATGCTCACCCGCCTTGCGGCGTGAGAGCATGGCACCCGGCGCCTGATGGTGTGGCGGAGGGCCACGCAGCAGCCGGTCCCCATTGAGGCCAGCAAGGGGCCGAAGATGATAACGACAACTGCCGCTGAGGCTGGTTCGGCATTGTGTTGGTTTTGTGGAGACACAAAGCAACGCGTGACGCTTGGCTACTCGTTCCCTGTTGTTGTAGACAGCGATTTTCGCCTTTGTGCTCCGCAGCCGGGAGAGTTTGAATCAGACTCGCTTGGCCAGGGAAGTGCAATCGCTACGATTTGCGACGAGTGTGTTGAGGCTTTCTGTTGCCGCTTGCATAGCGTGTCTTCCGAATACCTGGAAGCTCAAGGCGAGCTCAAGGACGTTAGTTCCGTGTTTGATGCAGATCTCGCTGGGGGGCTGGAGCGACCGGAAAATAGAGTGGTGAGGTACGGGTGCTGGTTCGATTCATTCCCAATCCTTAAGGAGTCACAGTACTTCACGGGATCGGCAATCGCCGAGTTGGTTGGCTGGGGGGTGCGTGTTATTGAGAGGTTCAACACAACGCGAGAGAATCTTGATTCATTCCTTTCCAGAGTGCCTGAGTACAATACCGCATTGAGCATTACTCCGGCAGAAGCATTTCATGCTACGCGGTTGTTGACTCTATCGAATGGCGAGTTGACAGGCGAGGATCGCATCAGGGTGGCTTGTGCTCCTGTGTGGGTTCTAGATGCAAGTGTGTTGAAGAGATCGTAGGTCGAGTTCAATAGTAGTACTGCAGGTTATGCTGTGCCTCGCAGGGTGGCCCGGACAACTGTGTTGTCCGGGTCGCGCAGCGACACGAGGGCGCGCCCTGCGTTCTGGCTGACAGGTTGCAGCTGTCCTCCACCCGACGCAGAAGGGCGGCCAGATCGATTCCGCTCCCGACTCCGAAACTCAGGAGCATGAGATGCGTCGCAATTATGCGTTCGATGTTTTCTTCGGGGAGAATTTGCACGAGAAGCTCACGTACATGCACCAAAAACCGGTAAAAGCCGGTCTGGTATTTCGGGGTGGCGATCGGCTGGGTGGATGTGGCGGAGTGAACTGCGGGAACTTCCTGGCGGAGCAACGCACAAGGCGCACCCTCTTGTTGCTTCGCAACACGGACGCCCGTGGCGTCCGTGCCACCCTGCCGGCCATGTCACCTCCCATCGGGGCTGCGCTTATGGCTCCTCGGGTTCCTCGGCCGCCAGTTTCTCGAAGATGACGATGTGCTGGCGCGGCAGGATGTCGATGGTCTCTTGCCACTTCAGCTCGAACTCGGGAAGGCTGATCTCCTTCTTGACCTGGTCTTCGCTCATCTTGTGTACGAGCTTGATCGGCACGCGCGGGTCTTCCAGGCGATATTCGACGAAAACGACGCGGCCGCCGGGCTTCATCGCTTTCGAGATCTCGAGCATCATCTCGTAGGGAAAGGCGAACTCGTGGTAGACATCCACCATGATCGCCAGGTCGAGCGTGCCCGGTTTCAGCCGCGGTGACTTCGGGGTTCCGCGGACGAGCTCGACGTTCGTGATGTTCAGCTCTTTGAGCTTGCCGCCAAGCCGGTCGAGCATTTCCTGCTGCACATCGACGGCGAGGACTGTTCCCTCGGGTCCGACTGCATCGGCCATGAGGAGCGTGATGACACCGCTTCCCGCACCGATATCCGCAACGACATCGCCGGGCTGAAGTTTCAGCGCCTTGACGAGTCTGGATGGGGATTCCTCGTCCTCGCGTTCCTTACGTTCGAGCCACAACACGCCGCCGAAGCCCATCACGCGTGCGATTTCGCGCCCCATGTAGAACTTGCCGATCCCGTTCGGATCGTGCTGACGGCGGTACTCGTAGCGCGGCCGCGTGCGTGTCGTTGTGGGGGAAGCTGTCTCCAAATTCCCCTCGTCGGCAAAAACGCTCGGTACGAGAGCCGCCAGGACCAGCAGCCCCAGCCAGCCGAGCGACAGAAACCATCCACAGGCCGGCCGGCGAATTCGCGAGTCCCAAGGCATAGAATCGCTCCGGGGAGAGGGCGCTCGCCGGGAAGCGGCCAACGCCGGGAGTCAGAGGGGCAGAGTCGATGGATGCCGCACCAGACCGGCATCGCACGTTCGCCCCCCGATTCTACAGCGACGGCAGCAGGATCGCTATTCGCAGCTTCGTCGAGACTTTCTCTGCGGGCGCGAGGAGCAATCGGAGTCAGGCGTCGACCGGGCGCCCGTGCCGCTGCATGATCTCCCGCCACTGCTCGGGAGAGAGTTCGGTCGCTTCGCTGACGAGGAGAATCGGGATGTCGTCCCGGATTTCGTAACGCAGCCGCGATGCCGGATCGACCGAGACCAGCGCATCCCCCTCGCGCACGAGCGGCGACTTCGTCTTCGGGCAACGCAGCGATTCCAGCGGCAATTCCGTGGACATGGACAATCCAAACCTGCAAATCCAGACGAAAGCAAACAGATAACAAAGCAGGTGCACCCTCGATCACCAAGGATGCACCTGCTTCTTACAGTCTCCAGCCTGCAGCCTATTTCCTAGAACCCGCGGGCGCGACGGATGTGGTCGAACGTGCGGAGCTCGTAATCGATCTCGACGTAGTCGAGTAGCGAGCAGAGGCTGCGGCAGGCGACGCCCAGTCCATCGGGACCGCTGAAGCCGCCGAACTGTCCGCCCCCCTTCAGGTGCGGTTCGAGTTCGAGGAACACGCCGGGCACGCCGAGTTTCTTCATCTTCTTGTCGATCTTCGGCAAGTGCTCGCGGAAGTCGCGGAGAATCGCCTCGTGTCCCGAGTCGCCGCGATTGGCGGGGACGAAGTTCTTCAGCCGCTCTTCATCGACGACGCCGGTCCATTCGAGGGTGGGGTCGATCGCGTAGTCCTTGATGTGCATCCAGCCGATATACGATCGCATCGCCTTGTACTCGGCAAAGCATTCGACGGGGCTCATGTTCTGCGAGCTGAGATTGCCGCCGTCGAAGATGCAGACCATGTTCGGGCTGTTCACCTTTTTCGCGAGTTCGGCAAGCAGGCGGCCGTTCTGGCCGATGAGGTTGGCTTCGACTTCGAGTCCGAAGATGACCCCCGCCTCGGCACATTTCTCGACGATCTGCGCGAGTTGCTCGACCGCCTGGGGAACGTGCTCGCGCGGATCAGAGCCGCGCGGATGATAGAACGAGAAACCGCGGATCAGCTTGGTTTCGAGGAACACGGCCCGATCGATCGCGGTCGCGACATCGCTTTGCAGGTACTTCGCAAAGGGGACGTAGCGGTTGTGCGTGCCGTCCTCGATGTCGTGGAGTTTGACCTTCCCGATCGGCGAACCGATGCTGGCGACATTCACGCCGTAATCGGCATGCAGTTTTTTCAGCGTTTTCAGCTCGGCCTTGGTGAGGGTCATGATGTGTTTGACTTCGCCCGACACATCGATGAACCGCGGGCTGTAGTATTCGAGCCCCAGGGCTGCCAGAGCGGTCATTTGTTCGACCGCCGATTTCTGGCCGCCTACTTCGTCGGCAAAGGCGCTGATGATCACGCTGGGATTGTTCGGCATGGCTCCCGTCCAGGTTCGAGTAGTGACTTTCGGGAGTCGTCGCCGAATTGAACCGCGGCAGCACGCCCCCCTGACAGGCTGCCATTCTTGAAGGCTTGGAGCGATGTTTCAAGCGTTTCGGCGAGATTGGGAGTGATTGCGGCGCGCAAAGGCCGCAGATTCTCCCAATCTTCGCGGAAACGGCCGCAAGAGGTGCGATTCAGGCGAGAAAGTCAGGGGCCGACACTCACGACCTGGCCGATCGAGATGCCGAGCGAGCGGATCTTGTTTCGCAGGCTGCCGCGCGTGATGCCGAGAATCTGCGCGGCCTTCGACTGGTTGCCTTCGGTCGTCTGCAGGACCCGGGTCAGCAGGTACCGCTCCATCATCTCGGTCGCCTCGGCATAGAGGTTCGTCGAATCGTGATCGAGGCGGCGTTCGACAAACTCCTGGAAATCGGCCGGAGGCATCTTCCCGTTGGGATGCTCGCCGTGAACCGGCTCGCTTTCGCTGCGGGCGCGGCCGCGGACATGCCCGCGGACTTCCTCCGGCAGAAACTCGGGGACGATCACCGGCCCGGTCGCATTCAGGAGCGCCTGGCGGACAACACTCTGCAGTTCGCGAATGTTCCCCGGCCACGAGTACTGCATCAGCACTTCGACCGCTTCGGGCGCGAACCCTTCCACATCCCGCTTGCCCATTTCGCGGCTGAAGCGGGCGATGAAATGTTCGAGCAGCAGCAGAATATCGCCATCCCGTTCGCGGAGCGGCGGCAGATCGATCGTGAAACCGTTCAGGCGGTAGTAGAGGTCGGACCGGAAGTTGCCTTCCTCCACCATCTTTTCGAGATCGCGGTTCGTGGCGGCGATGATCCGCACGTCGGTCTCGATCGTGGTGTTCCCTCCCACGCGCTCGAACCGCTGCTCCTGCAGCATCCGCAGGACCTTGCTCTGCACGAGCGGCGACATATCCCCGACTTCATCGAGGAACAGCGTCCCGCCGGAGGCCTGTTCGAACTTGCCGATGCGACGGCTGTCGGCACCGGTGAACGAACCTTTCTCGTGCCCGAACAGCTCGCTTTCGAGCAGCGAATCGGGAATCGCCGCACAGTTCACGGCGAGGAACGGGCCGTCCTTTCGCTGGCTGTGCTGGTAGATCGCCCGCGCGACCAGTTCCTTGCCGGTCCCGCTTTCGCCGCGGATCAACACCGTCACATTCTGCGAGGCGACCCGCCCGACGGCCTTGTAAACCTCGAGAACACGCGGGCTGCGTCCCACCAGCAAGTCTCCCCCTTCGACCTGGGGAGTATCGATGGGCAACCCGACCGGCACGCGCATCATCCGCCGCGTCCGCAACGCCTGGCGGACCAGCTCCTGAACCTTGGCAATCGAGAGGGGCTTGAGCAGATAGTCGTATGCCCCCAGCTTCATGGCCTCGATCGCGGTGTCGCTCGTTCCACCGGCGGTGATGAAGATCACCGGCAACTTCGGGTCGATGCGGTGGATCTGCTCGAACGAGTCCAGCCCGGACGTTCCCGGCAACATGATGTCCAGAAGCACCACGTCCGGCGGTGACTTCTCAATCGCGGTCATTCCTTCCGCGGCGGTTCCAGCGGTCACCACTTGGACATCCGAATCCTTGAATGCCTGGCTGATCAAATGGAGAACACTGCGATCGTCATCGATCACAAGCACGACTGGCATCGAGGGGATACTCCTGCACACTTGCGGGCACCAGTCCATCGACCTACATCGGACGAGACTCTGGCCACACCTTGCAGAAGCAATGGTGGTCAAAAAGCGACCAGCGGACAATACAGGGATTCCTGAAACTCCATTCAGTAGAAATCGTGGTCCGCCGGAACCCCCGTCCCCCAAGCCATTTAAGTCATCCCATTCCCCGCAGCTCGCCGCCTGCCATGCTCCCGACACGTTCCGACGGCGCGGGGAAGTGGTCCAAAAGATGGAAAAACGGGTGAAATCAGACAAACCTGCTGTTGAGGTTTCGCCGCTTCTATCGCTCTCCCGGGAAAGCAGAAAGTTGACTCGACACTTCCCCCGGTAAGACCAAGCCTCGCTCCAGGCGTCGGTTGCGAGACTCATCCTGAAGCGGATTCGGCCTGTTCACGCCGCCGCCAGCTAGAGCGACTTGATCGCCTCGGCGACCACGAAGTCGCGCCGCGCATCACGCTGGATGCGGCAGGCCGCCATCGTCGGATCGTGATCGAAAAGCGCCAGCCAGCCCCCGTCGGCGATCCGTCCGAGCAGATCCCGCTTCTGCCGGCGGAGCAGCAGCAACTCCAGGTCGTACCCCATGCACCAGAGTTGCGGCAGATGCCAGGCGGTCGGACACAGATCCCCGAGAAACACCGCGGTCTGCCCCGCGCTTTCGATCAGCACCACCTGATGCCCGGGCGTGTGCCCCCCGGTCAGTTCCACATGAATTCCCGGCGCGACCTCGGCATCGCCGTCGATCAGCCGCAACTGTCCCCGCTCGTGAAGCGGCAGCAGATTATCGAGCGGATAGCTGCCCCGCAGTTCGGGAAAGTTCGCCGTGGCGATTTGCCACTCCCACCGCTGGACCACATACTCGGCATTGGGAAAAGTCGGACGGAGCGTCCCGTCGGCGTCGCGCGTGGTCGCGCCCCCCGCATGATCGAAGTGCAGGTGCGTGAGGATCACCACATCGACCGCGGCAGGATCGACGCCGCATTCGGAGAGACTCGTAACGAGCGGTTCCCCCCCTTCGGCCTGATAGATCTCGCGTTCGCGCGGCGAGAGTTTCCCGCCGTAGCCGGTTTCGATCAGCACCGTCTGCGCGGGCGTGCGGATGAGCACGCAGCGGGTGGCGAGCTGGATCCGGTTCTCAGGATCGGGAGTGACGACCCGGCTCCAGAGGGGCTTCGGAACGACGCCAAACATGGCGCCGCCATCGAGGCGAAACCAGCCGCCGGAGATCGTCGTCAATTCGAGGTCGCCGAATTGCATGGGCTCTTTCTGCTTTACTGGTCGAACCTGCTGGCCGATCCCGCGGGCCGCCCGCAGGGGCGAGCCTCTTCAAAATGCGCACGACGGCGGGGGAGGTGCGAACGGTCCGCCTTGCGGCGCCCGTTCTTGCCTCGGGTTCCGCAGCCCCCGCCGCGCACCGTCACTGCCCGAAGTCTCTCTTGAAAGGGCACCAGCCGTCAAGCATGGTTCGCACGGAGGAGGGGACAAAATGCCCCCGAAGCTGCCGCCTGTAACGAATGCGCGTCTGCCTGCCGCGGCACCCCGGGAGGTTGAGGGATTCACCTCCCCGGCTCGCGGAGGGCTCCGCGGGCTCCCCTTTGAACGCTCGGCGCACCGTCCCCTGCCGTGGGGCCGGAATCAGCCGCCCAGCTGGACAAACGCGCGGGGCAGATAGTTGGGCAGATCGGAAGCAATCAGTCCCGCCGACGAGAGGTCGGCCGCCGCGAGATCCCCGGCCAGTCCGTGCAGATGGGCCCCGAGCGATGCTGCTTCAAAGGGAGACACCCCCTGCCCCAGCAGAGCCGCAATCAGGCCCGTGAGCACATCACCGCTCCCGCCGGTCGCCATGCCGCTGTTGCCGGTGCGATTCACGGCGACGCGGCGCCCATCGGTGATGATCGAGCCGGCCCCCTTCAGGAGCAGAATCACTCCCTTTTCCTCCGCGAACTGCATCGCCAGCGGTTCGCGGTTCTCCTGGACAGCCTTCGTCTCCTGACGGATCAGCCGCCCGAATTCTCCGGGGTGCGGTGTCAGAATGCGGGGACCACCGGCCCGCTCGAAAATCCCGGGCGATTCGGCCAGCGTGTTGAGTGCATCGGCATCCAGCACCATCGGAGCTTCGACTTCCTGGTAGAGCCAGCGGACGAGACTCGTGATGTCCGCCGACATGCCCCAGCCCGAACCGATTGCGAGCACATCGTACTTCGCAACGATCGGTTCGAGTTCGCCGCGAGCCGCCGCCGCAATGCGGCCCCGGTCATCCTCCGGCAGTCCGAGAGTCAGATACGAAGGCTCGATGCTCGCGACGATTGACTGAATCCCGTGGGGAACGGCCACCGTCACCAGCCCGGCGCCGCCGCGGAGCGCTCCCAGCCCGGCGAGCGCTGCGGCACCACTCATGCCGCGGCTTCCCGCGATGATGAGCACATGCCCGAAGACTCCCTTGTGCCCCTCGACGGGACGCGCGGGAAGCTTCGGCAACCAGGGAATATGTTCAACAGACATCCCGTCTTCCTGCATCCGGTCTTCCGATCTGAATAGGGTTCCAAGCGGCCCGAAGAGTCACCTGCAACGTCTGTACCGGCAGTGCTTCAGGAGGAAGTCGAGCGGGAAACAGCATCGGTAGCCGACGCTTCCCGGCTGGACTTCGCCACGGCACGGCGGGCAGTGGCGACGCGGCGTGCGATCAGGCCCGCCACATAGCCCCCCTTGAAGCCGCTGTCGATGTTCACCACTGTCACGTTGGACGCGCAGCTGTTCAGCATCCCCAGCAACGCGGCGACTCCGCCGAAACTCGCGCCGTAACCGACGCTGGTCGGCACCGCGACAATCGGGCAATCGACGTAGCCGCCGACCACCGAAGGGAGCGCGCCTTCCATTCCCGCGACGACAATCACGGCATCGGCATCCCGCAGGCGGTGAAGCTGCTGCCGCAATCGTTGGGGGCCGGCAACGCCGACATCCACGATCAAGTCGGTCTCGCATCCCATCCAGTGGAGTGTCTCGCAGGCTTCCTCGGCGACCGGGCGATCGCTCGTCCCGGCGGTGACGACGACCACGCGTCCGCCCGGTTCAGCAACGTTCTCGCATTCGGGCGGGAGGACACACATCGTCCGCGCCACCGGGTTGTGCCGAGCGTGCGGGAACTCTTTGAGGAGAGCCGCGGCCTGCTCTTCAGAAACGAGAGTCGCAAATGCCTTCTGACCGTGGGCCAGCAGGCGATGGAAGATTTCCACCATCGCGGGGATCGTCTTGCCGCGGCTGTAAACGACTTCCGGAAACCCGCAGCGCCGCTGCCGGTCGATGTCGACACTGGCGTCGGCGGTTTCCGCCATCCCGGAAGTCGAGAGCTGTTCGATTTGCCGCGCCGCGTCGGCGACGGAAGTCTCTCCGCGACTCAGGCGTTCGAGGAGTTGCAGCAGGGGAGAATCGGTCACCCGTTGATCCTGTCGTCAGAAACCAGCGCCGCGTGTCCCGTACCCGCGGTCTCCGTCATTCTAGGTCCCCCTGTCGCGGATCACCACATCAGGCATCCGGCGCGGACACATCCCCGGATCGTCGCGTCGTTCCGCGTTCTCCGGGTGGTCTCCGAACATCGAACAGCAGCCGTGCTGCCCCTGCGAGGCGGCAATGCCTCCACCTCGCGCTGCTGCTCCACCTCGCGCGGCTGGTAGTGCCGACAGTCAAATCGCGGGAGTGAATCCTTTACGTGTCCGTCCACGACTCCAGAGTCACTTCCCGAATGCCGATCTGATCCGGATGAGAAACAACTCCGATCGAAGAGATTGGGCGAAATCGGCCGGATTGATTCAGAAAGCCGGTTCTACCGCAGCGCCGATTCCCCGGCTATAGTGAGCAGGGCCGGTGGAGCCCCATTGTCTCCAACACCGGAAAGAGCGCCGGGAAGAAATCCCGGAAAGAAATGAAAGCCGAGATCGCGATCGGCAGCGACCAGTTACGAGCCCGCAATTCGAGGGAAAGATGGCCGGACAGAAACACGGAGCACGGCGGCAGAAACTGCTGCAGAAGTTGCGGGACTCGGGCGTCGATGCGCTGCTGATCACCAATTTCACCAACGTGAGCTACCTGACGGGCTTCAGCGGGGATGACAGCTACCTTCTGATCGGCAAGAAGCTGACGCTCCTGATCAGCGACAGCCGTTACGAAACGCAGCTCAGCGAAGAGTGCCCGGATCTCGAGGTTTTCATCCGCCGGCCGACGATGTCGATGAACCAGGCGGTGGTGCGGGCGATCAAGCAGGCGAAGCTGGGGAAGATCGGTTTTGAGAGCTCCGCGATGACCTTCGACGAGTGGGAAACGCTGCGGGACGGGGTTCCCGAAGCGGAGCTGCTCCCGCTCGCGGGACTCGTCGAAGAGTTGCGGATGATCAAGGATGCCGACGAAATCGCCGAGATCCGCCTGGCGATCCGGCAGGCCGAGCGGGGCTTCGCGACGTTGCGTGCGACGCTCCGGCGGGAGCAGACGGAACTGGAAGTCGCGCACGATCTCGAACATGCGATGCGGCGGTTCGGTGCCCAGGGGGCGAGCTTTCCGCCGATCGTCGCGGTCGGCCCGCGGGCCGCGTTGCCGCATGCCCGGCCGACCGAAGCGAGGATCGCCGATGCCGACTTCGTCCTGGTGGACTGGGGAGCGAACAGCTCGCAACGGTACAAAAGTGACCTGACGCGGGTTCTGGTCACGGGGAAACCATCGGCGAAGCTGCGAAAGGTCTACGAGATTGTCCTGACGGCCCAGCTTGCCGGAATCGCCGCGATTCGCCCGGGCGTTCGCTGCTGCGATGTCGACAAGGCGGCCCGCGACGTGATCGCTCAGGCGGGGCATGCGAAGGCTTTCGGGCATTCGCTGGGGCACGGCATCGGCCTGGACATCCACGAAGGGCCGCGGCTGAGCGGCTCCTCACAGATGGAGCTGAAGCCCGGGATGGTGGTCACCGTCGAACCAGGCATCTACCTGCCCGGCTGGGGCGGGGTGCGGATCGAGGATGACGTCCTGGTGACACGGGACGGGTGTGAAGTGCTCACCAGCGTCCCCAAGGATTTCGATTCCGCCATCATCGATTGAGCCGGCAAAGTCGATATAGAGGTCGATAACGAGGCAGTCCCGGAGGCGATGGGGCTGCCGCCCGACGCGTCCCCAGCACTCGCGAGGCGAATCGCGGGTGTCCGGAGGCTCTCCGCCCGGACTGACTTGCATGCAGCAACACATTTCCGTAAAACACTCTTCGTGTCCGGCTCCGCAAGCCGATCGGCAGACGGTCTCGATCCGGAACGGCAGGCTCGCGCGCGGCGAGGGGTGCGCTGAGAGCTGCCACGCCCTGTCTCACGCGGCGCGCGATCTTCCGCACCCACGACTGTAAGCTGGAAAGCAGTTTCGTATGTCCGACGAAAAGACTCCGCTGTCCGAACCCTTCAGCCTGGAATGGGTCGAGAGCGTGATCAAGTTGATGGAGGTCCACGACCTGACCGAGGTCAACCTGCAGAAAGGGGACCAGCGCTGCCGACTGCGGCGCGGCCCGCAGGGGGTCGTTCCCATGCTCTCGCCCGGCGCGTTCGCCGCACCGGTGGCCAGCCCGGCGCCGGCCGCGGCCGCTCCGACGGCACCTGCCGGGGAAAGTGCGCCGGTCTCGGACGGCACCGTCGCCATCAAGAGCCCGACGGTCGGTACCTTCTATGCGGCGGCCAGCCCCGACGATGAGCCGTTTGTGAAGGTCGGCGCGACGGTCAAGCCGGACACGGTCGTGTGTCTGGTGGAGGCCATGAAAGTTTACAACCAGATTACGGCCGACGTCAGCGGCACGATCACCGAGGTCTGCGTGGCCAATGGTGATCCGGTGGAGTTTGGCCAGGTCTTGTTCCGCGTCCGTCCGGGCTGAGACGCGCGGCGTCCCGCCTCGGAGGTCTCTGCCTCGCAAAGCGCGGAATGTCCGAATCCCGCGGACCTGCAGCCCCCCTGCCCTCTCCCCGCAGTGAGGGCCCCGCTCTTTTCTGAGAAGATCGTTTATGTTTCAGCGTGTGCTGGTGGCCAATCGAGGCGAAATCGCACTTCGGGTGATTCGCGCCTGTAAGGAGCTTGGCATCGAGACGGTCGCCGTCTTCAGTGAAGCCGACCGCGGTGCCCACTACCTCTCGCTGGCCGACGAGGCCTACTGCATCGGTCGGGCACCGGCCACCGAAAGCTATCTGATGATCAACCGGATCATCAGTGCCGCCGAGATCGGGAACGTCCAGGCGATCCACCCGGGCTATGGCTTCCTCAGCGAGAACTCCCACTTTGCCGAGGTCTGCCGAAGCTGCAAGATCGAGTTCATCGGCCCCTCGCACGAGGCCATGGCCAAACTCGGCGACAAGGTCAGCGCGCGGCAGATCGCCAAGGAAGCGAAGGTGCACACCGTTCCGGGGAGCGAAGGGCTGTTGACCAGCGAGGCCGAGGCGCTCAAGGTCGCCGCCGAGATCGGTTACCCCGTGCTCATCAAGGCGACCGCCGGGGGTGGTGGCAAGGGCATGCGGGTGGCGATGAACGAAATCGCCCTGAAGGCGGGACTCAAGGCCGCCGCCGCCGAGGCCGAAAGCGCCTTCAAGAACGCCGGCGTCTACCTCGAGAAGTACATCGAACACCCGCGGCACGTCGAGGTGCAGATCCTCGCCGACAACCATGGGAATGTGGTTCACCTCTGGGAGCGCGATTGCAGTCTGCAGCGGCGGCACCAGAAGCTGGTTGAAGAAAGCCCCGCCCCCAACCTCCCGCTTTCGGTCCGCGAGGACATCTGCAAGGCGGCGGTGCGGCTGGTGAAGGCGGCTGGCTATACCAACGCGGGAACTGTCGAGTTCCTCGTCGACAAGGACAACCAGTTCTACTTCATCGAAGTCAACGCCCGCATCCAGGTCGAGCATCCGGTCTCGGAGCTGGTCACCGGCATCGACCTCGTCCAGCAGCAGATCAAGATCGCCTCCGGCGAGGAACTGCCGTGGAAACAGCGGAACATTCCCTGCAACGGCGCGGCGATCGAATTGCGGATCAACGCCGAGGACCCGCAGAACAACTTCCGCGGCTCGCCGGGGAAGATCACCAAGCTGCGGGTTCCCGGGGGGCCGGGCATCCGGTTTGATTCGCACGTGCATGAAGGCTACACAATCGGGCCGTATTATGATTCACTGATAGGCAAGCTGATCGTGCATCGGCCGACCCGGGCCGAAGCCATTGCCACCATGCGCCGCGCGCTGTCGGAGTTTGTGATTGAAGGAGTGGCGACCACCATCCCGCTCGCCCGCGAGATCTTCAATCATTCGTCGTTCATCGAGGGACATGTCGACACGACGTTTGTCGAACGCACCTGGTCGTTTACCGGTGGACACAAATAGGTCTGGCCAGGAGAACGCGAACCGCTGAGAATCCGGTTTCCCCTGCGGGAGGAAAATCGGCGGGATTCCATTCGGCGGCAGTCAGTTGCGCCTCTCCTGCGACGACCGAGCCAAATTGCAATCATTCCGTCACGCGTCCGCTGTCGGGTCGTCGGACGGATGCCCCCTTCAACGGATAGATAGAGAGACTCATGAAAACTGCGATCCTGACCGGTGGCGGTGACTGCCCCGGGTTGAATGCCGTGATTCGGGCCGTGGTGCGGACCATCCATAATGCGGGGGGCGAATGCGTCGGCCTGCTCGAAGGCTGGCGGGGGGCGATCGAAGGCAACGCCATCCCGCTGCATCCGCGGGAAACGGACGAAATCATCGCCCGCGGGGGCACCATCCTCGGTTCCTCGCGCACGAACCCCTACAAGAACCCCGAGAACGTCAAGAAGCTGCTCGCCTCATTCGAGCGGCTGGGAATCGACGCCCTCGTCGCCATCGGCGGCGATGACACGCTCGGCGTGGCCCGCCGCCTCTACGAGGAAGAAAAGGTTCCCTGCGTCGGCTGCCCGAAGACGATCGACAACGATCTGAGCTGCACCGACTTCACGTTCGGGTTCGATACCTCCATCAACATCGTCATGGAAGCGGTCGACCGCCTGCGGACGACCGCCGAGTCGCACCGCCGCGTGATGGTGATCGAGACGATGGGACGGCATGCCGGCTGGATCGCCTGCTTCTCGGGCATCGCCACCGCGGCCGACTACATCCTCGTCCCCGAAGTTCCGATCGACATCGACGCGATGTGCGACCTGCTGAAGAAGCGGCGCGAAGCGGGCAAGCCGTACGGCCTCGTCATCGTCAGCGAAGGGGCACAGATGCCTCAGGAAGGTGTCGTGACCCAGGATGCTGAAATCGACGAATTCGGCCATGTGAAGCTGGGCGGTGTCGGCGATTTGATTGCCGATCTGATCGAACGCCGCACCGGCATCGAGACTCGCGTCGTCACGCTCGGCCACCTGCAGCGGGGCGGCCCCCCAAGTGCCTACGATCGCGTGCTCGGAACGCGACTGGGCATCCACGCCGGACGCCTCGTCCTGAACAAGAAGTTCGGCCACATGGTCGCCCTCCGCGGACTGAAGATTGTCGATGCCCCGCTCGCGGAGGCCGTCGGCACCCTGCGGACGCTCGACCTCGAATTCATGCAGGAAGCCGCCGAGTTCTTCAAGTCGGTCTAGCTCACCCTGCATTCTGGAGCCGATAGGCGCATCCAGAATCTGACCGGTTCAATCCCGCTCCCAGGTACACGTTTGTGCCTGGGAGCGTTTTTGTTGGCGACGAGCAGAAGCGCTGCGTGATCGCGGCTGGGGCCAAGGTCAGGTTGTCGCCATGTCGCGTGAACTGTGGATTTGACTCTCCCGACAACCTGCCCCCAGTCGGGCGCCGCAGGACTGAGGGCAGGTTGCCGATCACCTCCATCGCGGATTCAATGCGTTTCTCCGGCAATCTGCCCCGCAGCCACCCTCATCTGGTGACGGCAGGCCCACTGACCACAATTTCACGGATGCACCCGGCCGTCGCTCAACTGTCGCCGCTCAGTCGCCAACCCGATCGTGGTGGCGTAAAATGGAAATCTGTCGGCTGCGTAACCGGTCTGGTGCTGTTTCTCCGCTTTGCGGGTACAGGGGCTGCGTTCCGCGAGCATCGCCCGTGGTGCCGCAGCTTCGACGGATCTTTGATTTTCGTTTTTCGCATTGTTCCGTTTTTCGCATTGTTCATTGGATGACCTCGAGCGGGCCGGCGACGATGACGGGAGAGGCCCCATCACGAGAGAGGAAGCTGTGAAAGAATCGCCCGACGCGGACACCATCCCTGCACTTCCCTCCGGGACTGCTGCTCACTCCGGCCGGCTCGAACTCGAGCCGCTCGATCCGCAGATCACGAGCATTCAGCCCGGCGGCGGTGTCTGCATGCGGATTGAACTCGCCTGGGGAGTTCTCCGCCGTGCCTGGCTGAAGACGTTTCGGCGAGGCTATGTCGCGCGGATGCGCGAACTGCGGCAAGGTGACGAGAACAAGTGCCCGCACGAAGTCCTCGACCCGCGCGACATCAAGTTTTACCGCAACCAGGGGGGCTACTACTGGGCGAAGGAGCACGATCCCTTCGCGGGCCGGGACAACTGGCCGTTCGCCCGGGCGGGCCTCGCGGAACTGATGCTGCTTCCCGGACTCGCGTTCCTGATCGCCGCGGCCCTCTGGTGGGTCCACTGGTCGCTGACTGCGATCGTGACGGTCATCGGTCTGTGTCTGGTCTGGTTCTTTCGCAACCCGCGGCGTGTGGTTCCAACGGAACCGGGACTGGTCGTCTCCCCCGCTGACGGGGTTGTGACCACGATCGAGGTGTTGGAGCACGACGAGTTTCTCGGCGGGCCGGGAGTCCTGATCGGGATCTTCCTCTCCGTCTTCAACGTGCATATCAACCGGGTTCCGGTCGATTCGCGGGTGATCGGCGTCCGCTATCGCCGCGGCAAGATGCTGAACGCACTCCGTCCCGAATCGGCCCGCGAAAATGAACAGATTGCCGTACGACTGGAAGAGGATTATCCCCCCTACCGGCGGATGATCGTCCGGCAGATCACCGGCGCGCTGGCGCGGCGGATTGTCTGCTGGGTGAAACCGGGCGACCGCCTCGCACGGGGAGAACAATTCGGTATGATCAAACTCGGTTCGCGAACCGAGCTCGTGCTGCCGCGCGATCCCGACCTGGTCATCGATGTTACGCTTGGCCAGGCGGTGAAGGCGGGAAGCACCGTACTCGCCCGGTACACATCCTCCACGGAGGAAACCGGCGCGAAGTAGGCAGCGGAGTCGTTACAGACGCTGAAGACGAATCCGCTCGGGAAACGGCAGGTCGTGAGTTCGCGAAGGACGTTCTCTCGCGAAAAGTGTTCACCTGAGTTCAGCAGGACGGTGAGGAGAGTTTGCGAAACGGCGTCGAGTCAATCATCAGAATGACTTTTCGCCTGCGCGAACAGGGCCGGGCGGACGGATGCTCCCTTTCTCGCAGAGGGTGACACCGGCCCGAAAACGTTCCTGTTCGTTCGCTCCCCACAGGTGGGGAATCGGCTGGGGAGTTCGCATTCCGACGGAAAGGATGGGGGAACCGAATGCTTCGCAAACCACACATCACCCGGGCGGCACGCCCTGCCCGCCGCAGCCTGATGAGGTCTTCGGGGCTGCACGGTCCCCGGATGTTCGCCGTCCTCCCCACGCTGCTGACGTTGGGGAATGCCGTCTGCGGATTCGGCGCGATCACCTTCGCGGCGAAAGTCGGACCGGAAGTCACCGAGGGAACGAATGCCGTCTTTATCGCGGCGTTGCTGATCTATGCCGCGATGATCTTCGACGCACTCGACGGCAGCGCAGCCCGCTGGGCGCGTCAGGCCTCCAACTTTGGAGCCCAGCTCGACAGCCTCTGCGATGCGATCAGCTTCGGCGTCGCCCCTGCGTTCGTGATGCTGAAGTTCTCACCGTATTATCACCCGCGCCTGCTCTGGGTGATCGGCGTGCTGTATATGCTCTGTGCGGTGTTGCGGCTCGCGCGGTTCAATGTGGAAACGGATGAAGACGATTCGCACAGTTACTTCAGCGGGCTTCCCTCCCCGGCGGCGGCCGGTACGGTGGCTTCGTTCCCGATTGCCGTGCACGGCCTTGCCCGCTGGCCCGTCAATGAAACGCTGATCGCCGCGGCGCACTGGATGCTGCCCATCGTGACGCTCGCCGTCGCGATCCTGATGGTCTCGCGGATCCGTTATCCGCACCTGTTCAACCAGTGGTTCCGCGGTCGCAAGGACTCGCGGCACCTGCTCCAGTTGATTTTTGCGATCGTGGTCGTGTTCGCCGTCCGGGAACTGGCGATTCCGCTGATCTTCTGTGCGTTTGCTCTCTACTCACCGCTGCGGGCTCTCTGGGCGAAAGCACTGAACCGCGGCTCCGCGGAAGCACCCCGGGAAGCGGCTGCGCAGGGTGAGACTGCAGCGGGACCGGACGCGCCCGCGGCTGACGATCTCTCACACACCGACGATCTGCTGGCGGAGGAAGAGACCGCCAGCCGGTCACGGGACGAGAACCGCCCCGCCACCGGCGACTGACTCCGGCCGCTGAAAATGAGACTGGCGGTGTGACCGGGACGGGGCGAAGGAAGCCCCGGGGGAGGTGAAGACATCGCTCTCACCAACCCGTTGCAGCCGCCCGGGAAGTCACCTCCACCGATAATCCGGGCAGGCGCCTTTCCATCCGGACAATCCGTGGTGGCCACACAGGCGCCGGTCGTTGCACAGCCATCCTTGAACGATGGAAACCGGCCAATTGCCTGGTATCCGCTTACGACGCGATCTCGAAGATCGCTTCGATCTCGACAGCGGCGCCGGTCGGCAAGGCGGCGAATCCCAGGGCGCTCCGCGCGTGGTAGCCGTCCCCTTCCTTACCGAAGATCTGGTGCAGCAGATCGGAAGCCCCGTTGATCACGAGGTGCTGGTCGGTGAATTCGAGTGTCGAGTTCACGCAGCCCAGCAGCTTGATCACCTTCAATCCGTCGAGCGTCCCGTGCTGCGCGTGAACAGAGCGGAGAATCTTCACCGCACAGTCTTTGGCGGCCTCGTAGCCCTGCTCGACGGTGAGGTCGGCTCCCAGCTTCCCCTTCAGGTCGCTGACATGTCCCGAAGTGATCAGCAGATTCCCGGTCCGCGCACACAGGTTGAGGTACCCGGGGGTCTGTTCGGGGAAGGTCAGTCCCAATTCCAACGCTTTTTGTTCCGCACCCATCGTCGACATCTCCACCGCTCCGTACCCGATCGCCTCGCCGTACCGCCACACGGTCGGCTCCTGAAGGCCAGGATCGTTGCGGACAAGATGTCACAATCGACGGAAAACTGCAAACGGGGAAAGGCGGAGTACGCTGGAGGCTGGAGACCGGAGACTGTAGGCTGATAGGAAATATTCCCGCAGGGAACTCCGTCCGCGCAAGCCGACAACGAGTGCGCCGGCCGTCCTCCCTCAAGCCTGAAGTCTATCGCCTGAAGCCTATTCCCGGAGCCCGCATGATGACCGAACTCTCGCGCCGCCGCTTTCTGGAAACCGCCGGCAACACGCTCGCCGGAGCCACGACTCTCGCCGCCGCGATGCATGTCGCCCCCGTCGGTGCTGCCGAATCGGCCAAGCCCCGCAAGCCGGTGAAGCTGGCCGTGATGGGTGTGCACGGTCGCGGTCGCGGCCTGCTTTCGGGATTCTGTGCGTTTCCGGAAGTCGAGATCGCCTACATCTGCGATCCAGATTCCGAAGTGATTCCCGCCGCGGTGAAGATCGTGGAAGGCCGCGAGAAGAAGACGCCGAAGGTCGTCGCCGATTTCCGCGAAGCACTCGACGATGCGGAAGTCGATGCGCTGGTCTGTGCCGCCCCGGATCACTGGCATGCCCTGGCCACGATCCTGGCCTGTCAGGCCGGTAAGGATGTGTACGTCGAGAAGCCGGTCTCGCACAACATCCGCGAAGGCCAGGCGATGGTCGAAGCGGCACGGAAGTACAACCGCGTTGTTCAGTCGGGCACCCAGCGCCGCAGCGGTGCCGACATCCAGGCCGCCATCGAAGAGGTTCGCAGCGGGCGGCTGGGAGATGTTCACATGGCCCGCTGCTGGATCACCAGCACGCGTCCGAACATCGGCCACGTCGATCCGAGCGAGCCGCCGCCGCATCTCAACTTCAATCTCTGGGCCGGTCCCGGTCCTGCCGACGCTTACAAGACGAACCTCGTCCACTACCACTGGCACTGGCGCTGGGACTTCGGCACGGGCGAATGCGGCAACAACGGCATCCACGCCCTCGACCTCGCCCGCTGGGGAATGGGAATTGATGCACCGAAGCTGGTCACCTGCGGCGGCGACAAGTACTCCTTCGACGACGACCAGGAGACCCCTGACACGCAGATTGCCGTCTTCGACTTCGACGGCGGCTGCATCCAGTGGGAGCACCGGACCTGGTCGAAGCGGGGCATCGACGGGATGAACTTCGGAATCGAGTTCTACGGCAAAGACGCCACGCTCGTCAGCCCGGGCCGGGGCTGGAAGGTCTACCGCGGCGACAAGGTGGTGAAGGAACACGCTCCCGCCGACTGCGAAAGCGCCCACCTGCGGAACTTCCTCGAGTGCATTGTCAGCCGGGAGAAGCCGGCAGCCGACATCGAGATCGGCCATCACAGCGCCCAGATGTGTCACCTGGCGAACATCGCCTGGCGGACCCGCTCGACGGTGCGGTTCGACCCGCAACAGGGAGAGATCGTCGGCAACCCCGCCGCTCAGGCCCTGATGGGCCGCGAGTACCGCAAGGGCTTCGAGCTGCCGAGCACGATCTAGTCGCGCGAGGCAACGGTCGCGGGCGAGCCTGTGTGACCACCTGGCTTCGTCAGCGCCATGTGGCGTCGGTGTGTCACCCCGAAAACGCTTAGCCGCGTCCCACCGGGACGCGCGTCGCGGGGTGGGCACCGCATGCACGTGTTCCCTTCGGACGCGGCGAATTATGCGGCGAATTATATAGTGCCGTGAGGGCATTGGCCCCTCATTCAACCGAACGCCATATGGCGACGCGGCGTTCCGGGGTGGGGCACTGAACGCGCGCGTCCCGCTGGGACGCGGCGAAACGAATTGCCCCCAAAGCGATGTCCCAGGAGCGGTCCCAAAGAAACAGAAAGACGGCCCCCGGCACTTTGCCGGGGGCCGCTTTCGGTCGAACTCAGCCGGACATTTCCGATTGTGTTCCCGTCGACTCATCGCGGGACGAGGCGACGTTTAGTTCCGCATACCGAACAGGTTGGCGAGGCTGTTGCGAACCGGCGCCTTGCGGGTCTGCTGGTCACGCAGCCGCGAGGGGAAGTACGCTTCGGGTTCCGCAGCCGGAGGAGCCGGAGCGGGAGCCGCTTCTTCGTACATCGGAGCCGCCGCCGGAGGAGCAACCGCGGCCGGAGCCGCGACGCCGCACGCCGGAGCCGCAACACCACAGGCCGGAGCCGCGACGCCGCAACCGGTGTTGCAGGCGAGGAAGGTGTTGCAGTTCGCCACTTCGTATCCGCAGGCCACGAGAGCCCGCTCGGCACCACGACGGACCTTGCGGTCGCAGTCACCCAGAGCACAGATCAGAGCCGAGGTGACCTTCTCGTTGCAGCAGCAGGGGTGCTTCTTCACCTGGCCGTGAATTTCGCAGGCCGCCTGAGCACGGACGCGTTCGTCCGCATCGTTCAGCCCGTAGATGAAGGCGCACATGATCTCGGGGTTGCAGACACAGTTGAAGTTGCCGAGCCGGCGGAGCGCCCGACGGCGATCCTTGGCGTAGCAGGCGGTCTGCGAGACATAGATCCAGTGAGCGACTTCGCAGGGATCAGCATTGCAGCAGGTCGTCGGGCAGCAGCCGGTCTTGCAACCGACGTTGCAGGTCGGGCCGCAAGCGTGAGCCGCGGGAACCGGACCGCAGGGACGAGCCACCGGAGCGGGAACCGGACCGCAGGGGCGAGCCGGAGCGGGAGCCGGAGCCGCACAGGCCGGAGCCGGTGCCGCACATCCCGGAACCGCAGCGGGAGCCGGAGCTGCACAGGCGGGAGCCGCCGGAGCACAAGCCGGGGCGGGAGCGGGAGCTGCACAGGCCGGAGCCGGTGCCGCACACGCGGGAGCCGCCGGAGCGGGGGCCGGAGCCGCACAGGCCGGAGCCGGTGCCGCACAAGCCGGAGCGGGAGCCGCACAGGCCGGAGCCGCCGGGGCACAGCCCTGGTTGCAGCCGGTCGGGCAGCCTGCATTGCAGCAGTGCTTCTTACCGAAGAGGCGACGCGGTCCGCAGCTCACGCGAGGAGGAGCGCACGTGTCGCAGGACGCCGGCTTGCAGCACTGACGCTGATACGTGTGGACCGACGGGGTGGTCGGGCGGCACACCACAGGCTTGTAGAAGATCTTCGGCTGGCAGCAGGGTTGCGCCAGCGGAGCGCAGCCGCAGCTCTTCTGTGCACCGCAGCAGCCCACTTGTTGAATCACGCTGGCCTCGGCCATCGTCGCCACGCTGAGCGTAGCAAAAACGGCACTACAGAATCTCATCCATTTCATAAAGCAGCGTCTCCTTCCCTTGGAATTGAACTCGTGGGCCGTCGTGACCGCAGTTTCGTCGTCTGGAAGTTGTCCGAAGGCGGTGTGAGTGGTGTGAGTTCGACAGAACCGCCTGCGATAATCGGTCGCGTTCACTCTCCGAATTTGCTCTCGACGAGCTGCCGCAGTCCGAGGACCAAACGTCCGCACTCGTTCCCCAATGAGTCGTTCATCCGCATCGGTGCCGTCGAGGTGTTCCTCACCCCGATGTGTTCCCTCGGCACAATCCGATGGTTCCGCTTGCACCGGGCGGCCGGCACAATTGGAACTGGTGGAGACTATCGGCGAGCCGCAAAGCTTGCCTTGAACTTCTCAAGGTAGTATTCCAGTAGAGGGTTACGTCAATTTTCCACGCGAGTTTGGCGGCCGTACCGCTTAGGCAAAACAGACCCGACCCTGCGGGCCGAACAACCACTACAACCGCTTCATCTCCTCAAAGAAGGGCAAGCTGAGCAATCCAGAGAGAGGCCAAAGGATCTGCCTGACATAACGAATACAACTCCTGACCGCCCCCAAGAGATCCACCTGTGCGGTTGGAAACGGTCCCAACGAGCACCAATTCCGGATCTGGTGACTCTCTGTATTGCAACCACAGATCAGTAAGTAGACATTCCACTTCCTGTAATGGGCTGATCCTCGACTGCGGGTAGGTCCACCTAATGCGAAACTGAGCAGGTTTCGGGGACTCTAAGCCGGGTCCACAAAGTCGTTTTCGCGCGATGAACTCCTCTTGCGGGAAATCCCCGCATTTGGGAGATTACGCCCCGTTTTGAACAAGGGGGCCCCCTCCATTGAGCCTGCACCGTCGGGGGCCAGGGAATCCAATCCAGGGAAGGGAGTTCATGATCCAGACCACCCGTCGTATGCGGCTGACGGCGCTCGGCGCCAGCCTGGCGATGCTGCTCGCCTGTGAGTCCGCCCTCTTTGCACAAGCCGACTTTCGGAACACCGGACCGCGGAATTCGCGGGGCGGACGTGTCAACCTGAGCGAAGCGACCGCGCTGCTGGAAAGTGCCGTCCGCGCGCTCTATCAGGAAATCGAGCCGGGACGTGAGACCTCCCCCAACGAGCTGATCGCCTACGCCGACCTGCGGGCGCTCCGCCTCTACACCGGCGCCCTCGAAGTTGCCGGCTGGGATCTTGAGCAGGCGACCGCCGAGTACCACGCGGCGACCAACGGCCGTTACCGCGGTGGCCGCGGCCGGCCGGGCGACGAACGGGCCGAAGCCGCCCGCGAGCGCTACCTCGCCTTCCGCGAAACGGTGCGGACGCTGCTGTTCCGCGTTCGCTCCACCGCGGTCGGCGTCGAACATCAGGTGAGCTTCTGCGACTACCGCATCGCGCGGAAGTGGCAGACCGAAGTCGTCCCCGCCCTGATGGAAACCATCGCCGCCACCGAACCGCTGTTCTACGAGCAGGACACCTACGTCAGCTATCACATCCCCGGACAGGATCCCCCGCGCGTTGTGCAGACGAGCAGCACGGGAATCCCGAACAACGCCGTCGAAGTCGATCGCAACCGCACCTATCAGCCGTATGACGGCCGCGGCCGCGGCCAGGGCCGGTATCTCGAAATCCGCGCCTACGGCGGTGCGATCCGCGTCAAGAAGATCCGCTACAAGACACACGAGCACGCCTTCGGCGTGATCGGCACGACCGTCCTTCGCGAACTGGACGTCGACCAGGTCGCCACCCCCTCCGATCCGCTCTACATCCCCTGCAACCGCGAGCGGTTCGTCGAGCTCAGCGAGCTGGAAGTTGAATGGGAAAGCGCCGATGGTCGCCGCCGCGCCTACGGCACGATCGACGTTGTCGCCGAACGCCCCCGCGAGAATGACCGTCCCCGCTCCCGCGTGGACGACCGCGACCGCGACCGTGATGACGATCGCACCCGCGGCCGGAACTGACATTCCCGCCGCCCGAGGCCGCAACCTCCGGCGATCTTTCGGCTCCCCTGATGGCCCCCGAGCCCCTCTTCACCTGAAGAGGGGCTTTTTTTGTTGCGCGTTCGCAGGAATCGGACGGACAGTCGCTTCTCACAAGAAGGCGTGAATGCGAGCGACACGAAAGTGACTCCCGCAGAGTCCGCTGATCCTGAAAGGACAGTTCCTGCTGATTCGCGTCGCCCGTGTCAACAGGTGAATTCCTCCAGTGAGCGTATCGCGAGCGTTCACGGCGAGTGGAGCGCCCCTCTATACTGAATACTGACAGCAGGGAGCGGAACGGGTGGCGTGCTCCCGCTGCAGAGGAGGGAAGCGCGCGATGCCGGTACAGGTTCTGAGGACGGCACGAGAAGGATTGACCGAGCCGGGCAGACGCGGGCGGTTCGTCCTTGCGGGGACGATGGCGCTCGCCCTCTCCACATCAGCGGCCGGCCCAGCTTCTGCCTTTCCGGATCGGGAATCCCCCGTCGGCTCCCGCGACGAAGCGGCGCAGCCGTCACCGGAGACAACAGCCTCACCCGCGAACCTCGATTCGCAGGCCGGCCGCGACCATTGGGCGTTTCAGCCGTTGCGGCGGCCCGAAGTGCCGGCGGTGCGGAACGCCAACTGGATTCGCACCCCAATCGATGCGTTTATTCTCGCGCGGCTCGAAGCCGCCGGGCTTGAGCCCGCGGCACCCGCCTCGCGACTTGATCTGATCCGCAGGGCGACCTACGACCTCACCGGTTTGCCTCCCACGCGAGCCGAGGTCGAAGCCTTCCTGGCGGATGAGTCCCCCACCGCGTATGAGCAGCTCATCGACCGGCTGCTGGCATCGCCGCATTACGGCGAACGCTGGGGACGGCACTGGCTCGATCTCGCCCGCTATGCCGACTCGAACGGGTTCGAATTCGACGAGGACCGGCCACACGCGTTCCGCTATCGCGATTACGTGATCCGCAGCTTCAATGCGGACAAGCCGTACGATCGCATGATCCTCGAACAACTCGCCGGGGACGAACTCGCACCCCAAAATCCCGAGGCCCTGATCGCCACCGGCTTCTGCCGCAACGGCCCCGTCGTCGCCAGCCAGCAGAATGAGAAACTGCGACTCGATGAACTCGACGACATTGTCTCGACCACCAGTTCGGTCTTTCTCGGCCTGACGATCGGCTGCGCCCGCTGTCACGACCATAAGTCCGATCCGATTCCGCAGGAGGACTATTATCGGCTGCTGGCGATCTTCAACAGCCGGGAGAAGCGGGACATCCCCGTTCCCACTCCCCGTGAAATGGCGAACTACATCCGAGCCACCGCGAGAATCGATCTGGACATCGAAAGGCTCCGCCAGCAGTTAATCGAACTCACCGATGCGGCCCCATCCGACGGCGATTCCGCGAAAGCGGAGATTGAAGAGCAACTACGTCAGCTCGAAGCGAGCCGGCCGCAATTGCCGCGGGCAATGGCCATCCAGGATGCCGGGCCGCATCCTCGCAAGACCTTTCTCCTGCACAACGGTGACCACCGCACGCCGGGACCGGAAGTTTCGCCCGGCATTCCCGCGGTGCTCGCCACGGAGCCTGTTTCCTTTCCCGAACCAACGCCCGACAGCCGGTCGACGGGCCGCCGCAGCGTGCTCGCCCGCTGGATTGCCAGCCCCGCCAATCCGCTGACTGCACGCGTGATCGTCAATCGGGTCTGGCAGTCTCACTTCGGCCGCGGCATCGTCGCCACCCCAAGCGACTTCGGCCGCGACGGCTCGCCCCCGACGCATCCGGCTCTCCTCGACTGGCTTGCCGCGGAGTTCATCACCGACGGCTGGCAATTCAAACGGCTGCACCGGCGGATCATGACCTCGGCGGTTTATCGGCAGGGGACACAGTTCTCTCCCCCTGCCGCCGCGAACGATCCGGCAAACGCCCTGCTTTGGCGGTTCTCGCCGCGACGCCTGAGTGCTGAAGAGATTCGCGATTCGATCCTCGCCGCGAGCGGCAACCTGAATCGGAGCATGTACGGCCCCGGAATCCGCCCGCGGATCGATCCCGGAGTGATCGCGACCGGCTCGACCCGCAAGTGGCCGACCGTCGAGAAGGAAGGGCCTGAGCACTGGAGACGGAGCATCTATATCTTCATTAAGCGGTCGGTGCCGATGCCGCTGCTGGAAGTCTTCGATGCCCCGGGCAGCAGCCAGTCGTGCGAACGGCGACTGACGACCACCGTCCCGACGCAGGCGCTGCAACTGATGAACAGTCCGTTCACGAACGAGCAGGCCGATCTGATGGCGGCCCGTATTCTGACCACAGCCGGTGATGCGGCGGACGAACAGGCCGAGACGGTCTACTGGTGCACCCTGTCGCGGCCGCCGCGCGCTTCTGAACGTGCGACCGCCATCAAGTTCCTCCAGCAACAGCGGGACTGGCATGCGTCCGCGGGGCACGAAAACCCGCACCGTGCCGCTCTCGCCGATCTGTGTCACGTGATGTTCAACCTCAACGAATTCGTGTACGTGAACTGATGCACTGCGTAGTTTGTCCTCGAAGAGTCTCGCGCACCTGTCCCCTGCATCAGGATGATGTGCGGCCCCTGCTGCCGTCGCGTCTGTTTCGCAAGGCGAGAGGAATGTGATGTCCGCGTCTCCAAATGATCCCGGCTGCAACCGGAGGAATTTCTCGACGGTCTGGAATCGTCGGCAGTTCCTGCAGACGACCGGCGGAGGCTTCGCCAGCCTGGCGCTGCTGGATCTCCTCGCGCGCGACGGCCGCCTTGCCGCCGCTCCGGCGGACGCAGTTGCCCGCACGCAGTCTTCGACGGGGCCGCGTGCCCCGCATTTCGCCCCCCGCGCGAAATCAATCATCTTTCTCTTCTGCTACGGGGGGCCGAGCCATGTCGACCTGTTCGATCCCAAGCCCGCGCTCGACAGGTGGCACGGCAAACCGATTCCGGTCTTCCAGCGCGAGGATGCCTTCTTCGGCGACACGCAGCCGACGGCGTTTCGCAGCCCGTATAAATTCCGAAAGCACGGCGAGGCGGGCATCGACATTTCCGAGAAGTTCCCCGCACTCGCCCGGTGTGCCGACGACCTGTGCGTGATCCGCTCGATGCACTGCGAATCGAACAATCATGCCCCCGCGCTGTTTCAGATGAACACCGGCTTCGTGCTCCCCGGACACCCCAGCATGGGGTCGTGGGTCACGTATGGACTCGGCTCCGAATCGGAAGACCTTCCCGGATTCGTCGTGCTCTGGGACCATCGCGGAGGACCGATCGGCGGGGCGCAGAACTGGTCCGCCGGTTTTCTCCCGGCGGCTTATCAGGCGACGCCGCTGCGCAGCCACGGCGACCCGATCGTCGACTTGAAGCCGCCGGCCAATATCGGCCCCGAACAGCAGCGGGCGCGGTTGCAGCTCCTCACAAGGCTCAACGAAGAGCATCTAGCCGCCCACCCGGAAGAATCGGAACTCGCGGCACGAATCGCGAGCTACGAGCTCGCGTTCCGCATGCAGATGGCGGCTCCCGAAGCGGTCGACATCTCGCAGGAATCGGACACGACAAAGGCACTCTACGGACTGCACGAGCCGATCAGCTCCTACTTTGGAACACAGTGCCTGATCGCGCGGCGACTCGTCGAACGGGGCGTGCGATTCATCCAGCTGTATTCGGGAGGCGGCCATCAGCAGGAAAGCTGGGACGCCCATTTCGGGCTGAAGGCGAATCATGACCTGCACTGTGCCGAGACCGATCAGCCGATCGCCGGCCTGCTCACCGATCTCAAACAGCGCGGGCTGCTGGATTCGACGCTGGTCCTCTGGGGAGGCGAATTTGGAAGAATGCCGACAAATCAGGGGAGCATCGGCCGGGACCACAACGCCCGCGGTTTCACGATGTGGATGGCGGGGGGCGGCGTCCGTGGGGGGACGATCTACGGAGCCACCGACGAATTTGGATATGCCGCCGTCGAGAACCCCGTCTCTGTTCCCGACCTGCACGCCACCTGCCTGCATCTCCTCGGGCTCGATCACCAGCGGCTGACCTTCCGGCACGGAGGACGCGAAATGCGACTGACCGATGTCAGCGGAAGCGTCGTGCGGCCGCTCCTGCGCGAGTAACATCACTCCTGTCACTCAGGATGTTCCGGGGGGCGGCCTTGCCGAGGAATTACAGGGACCAGGCAAAATAGAAAAACTATTGCACGAGCCCGTTCAGCGGTTTAGCATGGGTTCGGACGTGGTGTGCGTACGCGCGGCCATTTCCCACGGCCACCACGATTCAGTGATCATCCTGCCCCGCGGCCGGTCTCGGACAACGCGGACGACCAGGACCGTTCCTCCATTGATGCACCCGTTCCGAGGATTCCGGGAGTTCCCAGATGAAACGCGTTCTTCTCCCTATCGCGGTGTTCTTCCTGTTCGTCCTTCCGTGCCAGGCGCAACCCCGTCCGGGGCTGGGGAATACTGAACTGATTCTGTCCCACCTGCGGGTCGGCCAGGTCGGCACCATGCCTGCCACCGGTCCCCGGTTCGTGTATGAAGTCTACGAGATCCTCGGCCCGACCGAGATGATTGTGTTTCCGGCCACCTACCGGACGGCGGTCACAGGCCGGCAGCAGGGAAGCGGACAAAACCAGAATCCGCAGGCGACCGACCGGCCCCTGTACGGCAAGCCGATCTACGTCCGGACTTTGCTTCCGATTACCTTACTGCCCGGGGATCTGGCGCAGTTCACCGGGAGGTGGCGGGTCGTCCAGACAACGCGCTACCCGCTTCCCAATCGGCCGGGCAGGAGCACGATCGTCTTCGTGATCGAACCAGCTCTGTAACGAACGCCCGAGGTTTGACATTCTTTCGCGAGGCGTTCCCCAATCAACGCTTCGCGAACGTGTGCGTTCGCAAATTCGTTTTCTCGACGTGTGGACTGGCCCCCGCCAGTGCGATGGACCGCGATAGCCATCACCACGAGGCGGACGGTGCCGAATCCTCCCGGCGACCGCCGCCTCGTGCTGTCTTTCCGGCGCGGAATCTGTATCGCTGACTGTTCCCGCCCCTCCGAATCGCAGAGATCCCCTCGATGCCGAATTCTCTTTCGCGCCGGGCGTTTTGCGGCTCACTGGTTCCCGCCGTCGGTCTCGGGTGGTCGGCCATGCGG